>ENA-ORDI01000066-ORDI01000066.1-marine-metagenome-genome-assembly--contig:-NODE-66-length-69411-cov-4.643234_pt1 | contig 69411 bp, 63 predicted proteins | sample MGYA00248628_ERZ508525 | MGnify/ENA primary metagenome ERZ508525 (study PRJEB26195, sample SAMN05422138) | marine metagenome | isolation source: East of Porto Seguro, South Atlantic Ocean | place: Atlantic... | reverse complement strand
GATCTGGTGCATAATGCCGTTGCCCGGGCCAATCACGTCTACATTTTTAAATGCGGTTTTGGTCCAGTTGATAAAGTGGAAACGGTCGTCGTTACGGCGATCTTCAATGGCACGGTTCTTATCAACCGCGTCTTCTTCAAAGCCCGCGTGTTCCACCGCCAGTGAGTGATCGACGATCAACTGAGTTGGCACTACCGGGTTCACTTTCGACGGATCGCCGCCTTTTTCTGCAATGGCATCGCGCAGACCGGCAAGGTCAGTCTCCAACGCTCTAAACGAATCAGTCGCTTCCAGCAGCACGATCAGGTCTAAGACTGGGCCGTACGCACTGTCCACCGCTCGTCTGTATTTACGGCGCGCGTTGGTTTCTGCCTTAGTGAATTCAGCGAAGTCCTGATAAACCTGATCCCAATCGTCTGGAATATTCGCTGTTAGCCGTACCCTTTCGGTTTCGAGTGCCGAAATTTGCTCTTTTCTGGCAATGATCTCATTTTCGCTAAGACCCTGAATGGCCATACCCAGTTCTTGAATCTCGTCTTCTATTTTCCGAACCTGATATTCTATTAATCGGACCTTTCGGTGTACCGGGCGGTACGAAACGGCAGCATCGTTAATCCTAGCCTCGGCCCGCCGCGCCTCAGTAAGGAGCGACATCGACTTGCCGGCTTCATCAAAACTGTCGGCCACGCTGCCTGCAAGTTTCTTGGGCAGGTAACTCATATCGAGGCCACGCGCCGTGTCGATTGCCTGACTGATTTTGGCGCCGTTGCGGACAAATTCCTCGTTGACATACTCCTCAATGCAGTATTGCAACTTTGGGTTCCGCGGTGGCGGCGCGGTGGGGGCGGTCATGGAAACCCGGTTCGGCAGATAATTCACCAGACTGGGATTTGCCGCCACAATGCCAAGGGCCACGAGCTGAAGCAGGATAAAAGCGATGACGCCCTTGTACATATCGATAGTCTTGACAATGGCCGGAGCAACACCCCTTAGATAGAACAGCGCGAACCCGAAAGGGGGCGTCAGGAACGAGGTCTGCACGTTCAATCCGATCATTACCCCCAGCCAGACGGCCGTGATATTGGCGGACGGGTCGGTCAGCAGAATCGGTGCGACGATGGGCACCACCACAACCGCGATCTCGATAAAGTCAAGAAAAAATCCGAGCACAAAGATGACGGCCATCACGATGATGAACTTGACCCAGAATCCCCCAGCCATACCGTTTAGAAAGTCACGGACCAGGTCTTCGCCGCCAAATGCCCGGAACGCGGCGGTCAGCATGGCTGCACCTAAGAGAATAATAAAGACCAGTGACGTGGTCTTGGCTGTGTCGACCATGACACTGTGCAGAGTGTTGTCAATTCGGTATGCCCGCCAACCGCTCCAGAACAGAGCGGAAAGTAAGCCTGCGGTTCCAATCGTAGCCAGCGTGATGATAAGAATATCCTGACTGTCGCCGATACGCTTAATGTTGATATCAAAATTGGCGATCAGAAACAGTAGGGCTACGACCGATACCAGGCCCAAAATAGCAGGCCAATAAGCCCCTTTTTGACCACTTGTCAGCCGGTAGCCCGCCATGAACAGTGCGCCAGAAGCGCCAATCGCGCCTGCCTGGTTGACCGTTGCAATACCGGCAATAATCGAACCCAGAACCAGGAAAATGAGTCCCAGCGGTGGCACCAGAATCAGGAAGACCTTGACAAAAAACTGGGCATTGAACGCGCCTTCATATCGAACTGCGGGGGCAGACTTTGGTCGAATTTGGGCCCAAATCAGGATAAACACCATGTAGAGTGCCACCAGCACCAAACCTGGTACGAAGGCCCCAAGAAACATCTCTCCTGCACTGGTCGAGGAAACGTCGAACTCTGAAGGCATGGAAAACTCACCGGTTGCCTCCTTGAACATTGCCTTGCGTCCGGTGCTTGCTTGGTCGGTGGCGCTCGCCAGCTGATCGGCGAGGATAATGAGGACGATCGACGGAGGAATGATCTGCCCAAGAGTACCTGATGCTGCAATGGTGCCCGTCGCCAGCGGCTTAGAATAATTATTGTTCAGCATGGCGGGCAGGGAGATGAGCCCCATCGCTACCACTGTGGCGCCTACGATGCCCGTTGTGGCCGCCAGCAGCGCACCGACGAATACGACTGACATCCCGAGTCCCCCGGGCACGGGACCGAACAGTTGTGCCATGGTCACCAGCAGATCCTCGGCGATTCGGGAGCGCTGCAGCATGATGCCCATAAAAATGAAAAGCGGGATCGCAATCAGTGTGTCACGTTCGACCTCCCAGTACACCCCACGAAGATTCGTCACCCCAGAGGTCAGCCATGATTCCGGGCCGCCTTGCGCAAAGAATGCATCGACATCGCCTGCGAAAAAATAGCCAAAAACCGCTGCCAAGGTAATTGTGATAATGGCTGAACCGGGCAACGCAAAAGCCACTGGGAATCCCATGCCCAGGGCCCCGGCCATCAGGATGATCAGTAAAGTGAGAAAGATGAGTTCCACAATCGTTGTACTTAGCTAGTGGGCAGACGGCGCTTCGGGCAGCCGTTTGCCGGGTTCTTCCCGGCAGTCGGCAACGGCATCGAGAAAATAACTGACAAACTGAATCGCCATCGTGATGGCAAAGATCGCAAGAAAGCCCGCCATCCAATATTTTACGTAAAGCCCGTAGCCGGACTGAGAGATCTCGAACTTTGCGATCGGCATATTGATCATGGCAGACTTATTTTTCATTCCCACCAGGAGAATTGTCCAGGAAAATGACAGGCCAAGAAGAATGGATCCAAAGGCATTGACGAGTCCCTTTTTTCTTGCCGTGAAATTTGTATAAAAGATATCGACCCGGACATGTCCCTCCTGTAACAGGGTGTAGGCACTTGCGAACAAAAACAGAGCCCCGTACCAGAAGCGAACCAGATCTCCCATGAAGGCCTGCTCGTAGGAAAAGACAAAACGGGTGATGACGATCGCAAGTTCGGCCGCCACGATGAGCAAACTCAGCCAAATAAATCCCAGCGTACGGGTGAATGCCGCCGTCACCAGGGCTACACCCAGGAGTGGTAGATGCAGGTAAGAGCCGCGAAATTGTTGGCGTCCCAGTTTCTTGGTCAGATCTTCACCGACTACCCCAGCGAGTAGTCCTTCAACGCGGAGAAACGAGACCACCATGTCGGCGAGGCCGATCAACAGGACGGCCCAGAAAAATGCCCGAATCAAGAAAGCATTGGCATCCGAGATCATTGTACTGTCTGCACGCAACGTCTGGGAGCGAGTGGACTGGACGTAGATGACCACCGCTGCGAAACCAGCAATGTAGGCAGTGGCCTGGATCCAGGCCAAAGCTCCCGCTTTTCCAGGCTGAAAGACTGGGGCAATGCCGGGCCAGTCTTGCGTCACCACCAGGTAATTATTGACGAGAAAGACAGCAAGAACGGTGAGCATGGACCAGCTGAATACACGGACCCAGAAGGTAGCCACGTCACTGGCGCTTGCAGTTGATACTTGGGCTACAGCCATAACACCAGACAGAAAAAAGGGACGGAGCCTGCGCCCCGTCCCGAACAGATGTGGTTACTCCGAAATCAGTTATACGATTCCAAGAACACGGTTTCGTAACGGAGCGTATGCCGCTTCAGCTTTGGCCTGCCAGCTACCAAGCTCACGAAGCGTCGCCTGAAAATGATCATTGATTTTCTTGGCCAGCGGGCTGTGGTCACGCACACCTTCGTACATTTCTGCGGAAGCCTCACCAAAACCTTCGTAGATGTCTTCGCCAAACTGTCTTAGCTCAACACCGTGCTCTTCTACCAGTTTGATCAGGTAAGCACCATTGTTGGCCTGGCATTCCTCGTATTGCGCCGCATGCTCTTCGTTACAGGCCGCGCTAATGATAGCGCGTTCCCAGTCCGACAGCGAACTCCACCAAGATGCATTGAAGCACATTTCAACGCCGCCGCCTGGCTCATGAAAACCAGGATAGTAGTAGTACTTGGCTGCTTCATAAAACTTCATGAAGTAATCATTGTACGGACCCACCCACTCGGTTGCGTCGATAGCACCGGACACTAAATTCTCATAAATCTGACCGCCAGGTAAGGACACTGGTGACGCCCCAAGCAGAGCCATCACGTCACCACCCAGGCCCGGAATACGCATCTTCAAACCTTTGAGATCATCGGTCGAATTGATTTCCTTATTGAACCAACCACCCATCTGGGTGCCTGTTGCACCGGCGGGTAACGACTTCAGACCGTAATCGCTATTGAGTTCGTCCCAAAGTGCCTGGCCACCCTTGAACTTGATCCACGCGTTCCACTCAATCGTCGTCATGCCAAAGGGCACAGAACAAAAGTAAGCAAACGCAGGATGCTTACCTTTCCAATAGTAAGCAGCTGAGATAAATGCCTGGGAGTTGTTGGATGCAACTTCATCAAACACATCAAATCCACCCACCCTTTCACCGGAGGCAAAATAGGTGGTGTTAATCCGCCCTTCACTCAACTCAGTGATTCGTGCCGCCAGTCGCTGGGCACTGATACCAAGTCCCGGAAAGTCTCGGGGCCAACTCGAGACTATGGTCATATCCTTTGACTGTTTGGCAATGGCCGGTGCAGCCACGGTTGCGGCAACTGCCGCTGTCCCAGCTACGCCAGCTGTGGAAATAAATTTTCTACGATCCATAAATTTCTCCTCATCTTGCAGTTTGCGCCTGAGCCTACTTCTAGGTACTCAAGCAGTTTGTTGCCTGCTAGGGAATAGACTACATCAAGGGAATAGAATACACCTCGTCCCTTAAGTTCACTCTAGCATGTCTAAACAACTTTTGGGAGCATTCCAATTAAAGATACAATGGAAAATCTGAATCTATCCCCCTTAGCATGCAAGAGATACAATAAACGGTGCGGTATTATCGTGTTATCGCATCGTACGAATTGACTCTATCCCATGACTGATTATCGAACCCACCGACCTACGATTATGGGCACCACGCACATGGTCTGCGCTGGCCACAATCTCGCTGCGGCCGCAGGCTACCGCATACTTGAAGAAGGAGGCAATGCCATCGATGCAGGTGTCGCTGCGGGTATCGCCATCAATGTTGTCCTGCCCGAGAACACCAATTTTGGCGGCGTAGCGCCCATCATTGTCTATCTTGCGGATACCGATTCCATTGTGACCATCAGTGGCCTGGGACGCTGGCCGCGCGCCGCATCGATCGATTACTTCAAACGAGAACACGATGGAGACCTGCCCTTAGGTATTCTGCGAGCCGTGGTGCCGTCCGCGCCTGACGCCTGGCTCACCGCGCTTGAAAGATACGGCACCCTCAGCCTAGAACAAGTGATCACTCCGGCACTTGAATTGGCTGAGGAAGGTTTTCCACTCTCCGCCGTGGTGCAAAACGAGATAGTGAAACAATTCACCACCGGTCCTGTTTGGAAAGCCAACGGCAGAATATTCATGCCAGGGGGTCGCCTGCCGCAGGTGGGTGACCGGATCGTACAATCTGCACTGGCCGATACGTTTAAACGCCTGATTGATGTTGAGCACCGCGCCAGAGACTGTGGACGTTCAGCCGCGATACGGGCAGCGCGAGATTATTTTTATCAGGGCGAACTGGCTCGCGAAATTGCCGACTTCAGCGCATCCGAAGGTGGTCTACTTTGCTACGAAGACCTGCGTGATTTTTCGGTCGGTCACGAAGCGCCTGTGAGCGGACAATTTCAAAATTACTCGATTTATACCTGCGGACCATGGTGTCAGGGACCTGTCGTCGCCCAAGTACTTCAAATGCTGACCAATGACAATCTCAAAAATATGGGCCACAACAGCAGTTCGTACATACACCTCATCTCCGAGGCGTTAAACCTGGCCTTTTCTGATCGAGAGCATTATTTTGGCGACCCTGACTTTGTCGATGTGCCGATATCGACTCTGCTGTCTTCGGCCTATACCCAAATTCGTCGAGCAGAAATCGATCCTGCCAAGGCTTTTGGCGAGATGCCCCCGCCGGGTAAAACTGAAATTGAACCGCATTACCCTGCCCCATCCCCATCCACTGGATCACCAAACTCTGGGGCGGCGACCGACACCAGTTATACCTGTACCGTCGATCGATGGGGCAACGCGTTTTCAGCAACACCCAGTGATCAGAACACGCCCAATCCAATCATTCCTGAGCTCGGCTTTAGTCTCTCATGTCGGGGGTATCAAAGCTGGCTCGACCCTGCTCACGCTTCAAGTTTAGCGCCCTTGAAACGACCCCGACTGACGCCCAATCCAGCCATTGCGCTGAAAGACGGGAAGCTCTTCATGCCCTTTGGCTGCCCGGGTGGAGATGCTCAGTGTCAGGCCATGGTGCAGGTTTTTCTCAATATCGTCGAATTTGACATGGCACCCCAGGTCGCCGTCGAACAGCCTCGATTCGCAACCTGGAATTTTCCGAATTCGTTCTGGCCCCATGGCTACCTGCCGGGTCGGCTTAACCTGGAAAGTCGTATGGACCCAGCGTTAGTTGAACAGCTCAAACACCTTGGCCACGACGTCGTGTTTTCCGACGACTGGGATTCAATGTACATGGGTGTTATGGGCGCCATCACCGTGGATACGGATGCCGGCCTGCTTCGTGCGGGTGCAGACCCGCGCCGGGATACCTATGCGATCGGTCGGTAAAACGAGCGGCGTTTGATCAGGGCTCCAGAGGCGCCTGCAACGTTGCACCGGGCACCCTGATGCCACCACGGGGTTGTCCTGGCTCGATCGTTCCGTAACGCGCTTCAAAATCAGCAGGCAACGAACGACCATCTGCGGCTGATAGCCAGAGCCTTAGAAGATGTCTCCTTCGTTCCGGTTCGGGCCAGTCTTGGTAACTGGTCCGGGCATGCAGTATCTGGTGATTGTGCAGAAATTGTATATCGCCTGGAAGAAAATCAATATCCAGACGCAGCTCATCACTCGATGCCAGTTCATCAACCAAATCCAACGCATCGGCCTGCTCTGCAGTCAATGGCGGTATGTGTGGATGGCGTTGTGCCGCATCAATAAAGTCACGTGCGTAAATACAGGTGACCCGCTCTTCTTCGGGATAAAACACGGCCAATTCATAGGTCTCGTCGTCGCCTTCAGGGATCTCGCCTTTGCGGTCTATATGAAACCGCCGACAGAGCACTTTCAGTAGATCAGGACGACGCTGGGCAATTTCATGGTAAATCGTCGATGATGAACAAATCGAGCTCTGCCCTCCCGTACGCGCGGGTTGCAGACACAACAGGCCGACAATATCGGTGGAATCGGTGTGAAAGAGCTGTCGATAGCTGGTTTGATAAACCCGGTTCAGCGAATCCATAGGGTCGAGCCCCAGATCGTAGACATGGCCGAGCAGGTGACCCTGTGCATTCTGTGAAACTGGTACGCCCAGATGACAGCCGATCCCATAATATGCGCGGGCTGAAGTTTCGCGGTTCCATTCGAGGACTGGCAACCCACGTAACACAGCGAATCCACGCCCGTAGATGAGTTCGTCCCGCAATTCTCGGATACGTGAAGCGAACGCTGGCAAAACGAAAGAGCTGGCACTCAACTCGGGGATAGGTACTGCTTGGGTACGGCTGACTGCGACCTCTAGTTCCTGGATCTCCTCGTCAGTCAGCCCAATGATCCAGTCATCACGTTGCTCCCAGTCGGCGCGATACCACACGGCCGGGTCAAAATTACGACTGAGGGTCATCTGGTTACCCCGCGTGACATGCAGTTCCCGTGACACAAACGGCAATCCTGATCGGCGCTTATCCTCGCATGCGCTCAGCCTTGGGGTCAAATATCGGTTCGGGCTGCAGCGTCGCAGAGAGGGTTTCACCCAGTATATCAATCGACCAGCCATCTTTTTCGTCGGCTATCTCTTTGGGCACGTACCCCATTGCCACTGAAAGCCCAGATGCGTGTGCATAGCCGCCGGATGTGACCCAACCTTTCACTTCACCTTGGTGTCGGATTGGCTCATCGCCGATGGCATCAGCATCGGTAGCGTCGACGACAAATACTCGTAACCGCAACTTTCCACCGTGTTCTTTTTCGGCTGCCGCTCCGGCTTTGCCGATAAAGTCGGCGTCCTTTTTAAGCGCCACAAATCGTCCCATACCCGCCTCATAGGGACCATAAATCGGACGGTATTCCCGTGCCCAGGAACCGAAGTTCTTCTCGACCCGTAAAGAATTCAGCGCCCGTGAACCGAATAAGCGCAAACCCAAATCTTCTCCCTGATTTTGGATAAGATCGAAAACATAACGCTGGAATTCAGGCTCCATCCAGATCTCGTAGCCCAGGTCACCCGTGAAACTGACTCGACCTACCAGACAAGGCGCCATACCCACGTCGAGCTTACGGATATCCAAAAAACGAAATGCTTCGTTACTGACATCGTCGTCCACCAGCCGCTGAAGCAGTTCTCGAGATTTCGGACCGGCGATGGATAGGCCGACCAGTCCAGGGCCCCGCGCAATGATCTCTACGCTGCCGTCTTCAGGTAGGTTTTGCGTAAACCAGCGCATATGGTAATTCTCGGCAAGACCAGAACCCACTATGAAAAATTCCCCATCACCCAGGTTCGCCAGACTGAAATCACCAATCAGCTTGCCACCATGGTTCAGCATTGGTGCAAGTGTCATACGCCCGTCCGCGGGTAATCTGCAGGTCAGTAGACGGTCCAACCAATCGGAAGCACCCGACCCTCGGATCGTATACTTGGCAAAACTCGCAATTTCCATTATGCCAACTGCCGTTCGCACTGCATTGACTTCCTCAGCCACATGCTCAAAGTCGGTCGACCTTCGCCAGGAAAATTCATCGACAACACCTTCCGGGGCAAACCATAGCGCTTGTTCCAGCCCATAGGCCTCGCCCATCTGGGCACCGGCTGCCAGCAACCGGTCATAGACCGGTGTGGTACGCAGAGGACGGCCCGCGGGTAGCTCTTCATTGGGAAACCGGATCGAAAAACGACGGGAATAGTTCTCCTGAACCTTCTTGTTGGTATAAGCGAGGGTCGCCCAGTCACCGTAACGCGCGACATCCATGGCCCAGACATCAAATCCGGGGTCACCTTCAATCATCCAGTTCGACAGTGCGAATCCCACTCCGCCTCCCTGGCTGAAGCCTGCCATCACGCCACAAGCACACCAGTAGCCACGCAGCCCCTTAATGGGACCGATAAGCGGATTTCCATCGGGTGCGAAGGTAAATGGTCCGTTGATGATCTGCTTAATCCCAGCCTTCTGAAAGGCCGGAAAATGTTCAAACCCGACTTCCAGAGAAGGTGCTATCCGGTCGATATCCTCGGGCAGCAGTTCATGTCCAAAATCCCACGGCGTCTCTTTAGGCGACCAGGGCTTCCAGGCTTTTTCATAGGTCCCCATCAACATACCGTTACCCTCCTGCCTTAAATACAACTCGCCATCAAAATCAACACAATGCGGCACTTCCAACCCTGATGACTCATTGAAGGCGACCACTTCAGGCATGTCTTCGGTCAACAGATACATATGCTCCATGGCGAGAACAGGCAGTTCGAGTCCAACCATCCGGCCGACTTCTCGGGCCCACAGGCCGCCAGCGTTAACGACATGCTCGGTATGAATCTCACCTTTTTCCGTAATCACGCGCCAACTGCCATCCTGATTCTGCTGAAGATCCGTCACGCGGGTCTGTTGGTGGATGACGGCACCACTCTTGCGTGCTGCCTTTGCATAGGCCCAGGTGGTACCCGAGGGATCCAGGTGGCCTTCTAACGGATCACTCATCGCACCCACGAACTTGTCCGGATCCAGCAATGGGAAAATATCAGCCGCCTCCTTGGGGCTGATTATCTCGGTGTCCATACCGAGATAATGCCCTTTCGCGTGCATGCTTTTAAGCCAGTCGAAGCGTTCCTTGGTCGCTGCCAGAAAAACACCGCCCGTCAAGTGAAGCCCGATCGACTGTTCAGACAGTTCTTCGATCTCGTTATACAGTTCAATAGTGTATTGTTGGAGCTTGGCGACATTGGGATCGCCGTTGATGGTATGCATACCACCGGCTGCATGCCAGGTTGAGCCCGAGGTCAGCTCCGAGCGTTCCAGGAGCACAACATCGGTCCAGCCGGCTTTCGTCAAGTGATACAACACTGAACAGCCGATGACTCCACCCCCTATAACAACCGCCTGTGCGTGTGCTTGCATAATGAGATCGTTCCTTACTTATCTGTCAGGGTCTTTTGTCAAGGATTTCATTTCGACTACGGATCGCTGGAGCCGATCTGCGTTTTACGTCTATCCACATACTCATCCATAGCCTCGCACCGGGCACTATCAATCAGGGGCGCTTCAAATGTCTCGATGGCCTGCTGCCAAAGTGCCGTGGCTCGCTCCGTTGCATCTTTTGCACCAGCCGCCTGCCAGTTTTCATTGTTCTGCCAGTCACTGACCAGTGGAGTATAAAAAGCAGTCTCATAACGCGCCATGGTGTGGTCTGTGCCGAAAAAATGGCCCCCTGGGGAAACTGCTCCGATGGCGTCGATACCCAGTTCTTCTTCGCTGGTATTTATTGGAGAAAACATGGTGATGAGATTCTGCAACATCTCAACATCAATAATCAGCTTCTCAAATGAAGCCACTAACCCGCCTTCAAGCCAGCCAGCCGCATGGTAGAGCAGATTGCCGTGACCCAAAACAGCACTCCACATGGACATCTGGGTCTCATAGACCGCCTGGGCATCTGTGGTGTTTGAGGCGTTGCAGCCACTGGTTCTATAGGGCAGTCCGTAGCGTCGAGCGAGTTGCCCACCGGCCAGGTTGGCCTTGGCGTTCTCCGGCGTACCGAACGCTGGCGCACCTGAACGCATATCGACGTTGGACGTGAACCCACCGTACACCACCGGTGCCCCGGGACAAAACGCCTGTATCATTGCCAGCCCGAAAAGCGCCTCCGCATTCTGCTGCACCAGCCCTGCCGCCAGGGTCACCGGCGTCATCGCACCCAACAGGGTAAACGGTGTCACGATCACAGCCTGCCCGTAGTGCGCGAGTTCCAGCGCAGCGTCAGACATTGAATCGTCGAGCTTTCGCGGCGAGTTGATATTGATGTTGCCGAATAATGACGGGTCTTCGGATAACTCGTCCGTCGTCATACCCCGACCTAGTGCAACCATGTGCACTGCATCCTGAACCCTGCCCTTACCGATGGGTACAGCTGAAAATACCTTGTCGGACAAAATAATGTTTGCCCGGTAGGTGTCGAGATGGCGCGTATTCGCCGGCAGGTCGGTGGGTGCAACACTCTGGTTCCCAAAAAAGTTAATCACATTGAAGGTCTGCCCGAGTTTAATCAGGGTCTGGTAGTCGGAAAAGTTTCCCGGCCGTCTTCCATTGATCCGATCATGCACGTTGGGCGGACCGGAAACCAAACCACAGTTGATTCGGCGCCCGCCTATCAATAGCTGGTTGGCAGCATTCCGTGGTGTCAACGAAAAGTGTTGAGGTGCTTTACCAACCAGCGCCATGATCGTCTCACGGTCTATCCTGACGATCTGTGTCGTTTCATCGACACTCCCGCCGAGAGACTGGAACATGGTTCTTACCCGATCGCTGGTGACCTCAATGCCCAATGATTCGAGCACAGTCATCGACGCATTATGAATCTCTTCAAGCTGATCCGGTGTCAATGGACACAACGGCGGATAGGGGTTGTCCAGAACCTGCGGCGCTAACTGGTTCAGCGCCGACTTAGCACTGCGGACAGCTTTACGCACTTCCCGCTTGGAAGTTCGTGCACCCCGTCTCATGGTGTTCTCCCGTTCAGAATCCCACTTTACAGGCCGTGACCGAATCCGTAATTAAAGGCGATATTCAACTCCGGTATTATCATGTTTGAGACATTAAAAACTATGTTTCGGACATATAATGAGTGGGCAATGTTGCCGATACCTCGCCAAAATGTCACCTTTCTGCTGATCGATAAATTCTCCGTCATGGGTTTGAGTGGGCCCATGGAGGTGTATCGCCATGCAAACCGGTTCGGCCCTAAGGCCGTGTACAACACGATGATTGCAAGTGTTGATGGGGGTTATGTCACCGCGAGCAACGGTCTGCAAATAAGGGCGGACCTCAGTCTCGATACCCTGGAACACACGGATGTGTTCGTTATCGTCGCGGGTGTGGGTGCAGAAAAAATTACGGATCGGAAATTACTGGCCGTCCTTCAACGACTAAGGGCACAACGCTGTATCCTCGGTGGTGTATCCACCGGCGGGCTTATTCTGGCTCGAGCAGGGCTTTTGAATGGATACAGGGCCACGGTGCACTGGGAAAGTTTTGCCTCCCTGGTTGAGTTGTACCCCAAAGTTACGCCGGTATTTCAGCACTACGTCAGAGATCGAGATCGGATCACCTGCTCAGGGGGCACAAGCACAATCGACCTTTTCCTCGATCTTGTGAGCGATGATCTCGACAGTACGGTAGTCACACGCATTACGGAACAGATGCAGATGGACCGCCAGCGACCGGGCGAGGATAAACAAGGACACCGACTGAATCGTCATGGCAAACCCCTGAGCACAGCAGTTGCACGCGCGGTTGCGCAAATCGAATTCAGTATCGACGAACCCACCCGTGTCAATGAACTTGCTCGACTTGCGGGTGTGACTTCACGCCATCTTCTGCGGCTATTTCGACAGGAACTCGGCACAACACCAGTACAATTTGGCTTGGATATCCGGCTTCAACGGGCACACTCTCTAATCCTGAATACCAGCATGGCGCTATCAGACATCGCAGCCGCGACAGGCTTTAACTCCCGATCCCACATGACCCAACGTTATCGTAACCGCTACGCCGAAACCCCCACGCAAACCCGACTCAACTGAATGAACTTAACCGAGCACCGCTCCCACAGAATCACCCAGTATGCTCGCAATATCGTCAAGGGTGGATTCTGAGGTGACTATCGGGGGAGCTACACAATAGCAATCACCCCTGACCCGACTGAACATGCCCCGTTTGACGGTTTCAGCATGAACCTTTGCTCCAATGCCGTCACTGGCGTCGAACATCTCCTTAGTCGCTTTATCCTTCACTAGCTCAACGCCACACATCATACCCAGGCCACGGACCTCACCGACATGCGGATGATCGGCCAGGGCCTCCTTTAATTTAACCAGCAGGTGTTTGCCTTTGGTCTGAGCTTGTCCAACGAAATCCTCATTTTCGATGATATCCATCATGGCCAGAGCGACCGCACAACCGACGGGATGTGAACTGTAGGTATACGCGTGCATCCACGGGGAACCACTGTCGTTCATCACGCTGGCGATCTCATCACTGATCCCGATACCGCCCAGCGGGAAATAGCCTGAGGTGATAGCTTTTGCAAACTGTATCAGGTCGGGCTCAATGCCCCAGTGTTCGAGTCCGAACATTTTCCCGGTACGACCGAACCCGGTGATCACCTCATCAGCGACCAGCAACACCTCATACTGGTCACAGATCTCTCGAATCCGTTTAAAGTAATCTTCCTGCGGCACAATCACGCCGCCGGCACCCTGAACCGGCTCTGCGATAAACATAGCTACCGTGTCTGCCCCTTCTTCAAGAATCTGCTTCTCGAGTTCGTCAGCGGCGGCAATACCCTGGCTCTTCGCGCCTTCTGGCGCTTCATAAAGATAAGGATAAGGCGAGGGTATATGTGAAAACCCGGGGATTCTCGGTTCGAACATCGCCCAGTAAGCCGGTATACCCGTCGCGCACATCCCCGCCATCGTCACCCCGTGATAGCCCCAGATCCGGGATATGACTTTAGTCTTATCGGGCTTGCCTTTGAGTTTCCAGTAATACCGGGCCAGCTTGATATTACTGTCGGTCGATTCACCGCCGCCCGAGGTCAGATAGAAATGATTGATACTCGGATAGGTCAGATGGGCCAGTCGTTCCGACAGTTCAATTGCACGGGGGTTTGAACTGCCCGCATAACCGGAGACAAATCCCATCTGCCGCATTTGGGCAGCTGCCGCATCGGCGAGTTCAGGCCGGCCATTACCGGCTGTGTTGCACCACAACCCCGATAGACAATCGATGTACTCATTGCCTTCAGAATCTACAATATAAGCCCCTTTCCCTCCGACCCAAACTTTAGCGGATTCGTGTGCGGCCGGGTTGTGTAGTGGATGGACAAGGTGGGCCGTGTCTCTATCGATCAAACTCCTCTCAGCTGCGGTGGTCACGTTGCGCTCTCCCTGGAATCAATTAGAGAATGGTACTGTGATAATCATCTTATCTGACATTCTGGAACAATGAAACGGGTCAGAAGAAACAACCGGTTGTACTTAGTTCATGCCCCTATCCCGCAATAATCGATCAAGATATTTAGCCGACCTGTGACAGAATCCGATCAACAAATTCTTCCATGCTGCGCACTGAACTGGCTATATCTTCTCGTTGAAAATTAAAGAACAGGTGCTGAACACCCAGTTCTCGAAACACCCCAATATCCTCGACGATCTGGTCCGGGCTCCCGGTAAATAGATGATGCTGACCATCGGAAAGTGCTATTGGCGCACCATCGTTCGGCCAGTGTGCCCAATAGGCCAGTATGATCGACGCAGGATCCCGGTCATGCTCAGCGGCCACCCTGTAGAGACGCTCAAGGGCTTCTGAGTAACGTGCCGCAGTATTCAGCGGAAACCGGGGATTTGATCCCACAGGATACCAGGCATCACCGTGGGTTACGGTCCGCCTGAGTGCAGCTTTACTCTCGCCACCCACCCAGATCGGAATATGGGGCTGCTGCACTGGTCGAGGCAGGAACGTAACATCTTCGAAAGACACATAGTTTCCATGATAAACCGGCTGCTCGTGCGCCCACAGAACTTTAAACGCTTCCAGATATTCGTCAGTGACCCGGCCCCGATCTGAGAAAGGTGGTGCCCCAATCGCTTTAAACTCCTCAGCCATCCAGCCTGAACCAATGCCGGCAATCACTCGACCGTTGGAAAGCAGATCAATGGACGCCAATGCCTTGGCTGCGAATACCGCGCTGCGGTGCGGCACGACCATCACTGAAGCCAGTAATTTGACCTCACTGGTAATCCCAGCAAGGTAAGCCATAATGGCCAACTGCTCCACGCAATCTCCCGATGCTGCACCTGGAAACGTGCCCGTGGAACTGTAGGGATAGCGAGAGTCGATGTTTCTGGGTATCACGATATGGTCAGGCACCCCCAAGCAGGCAAATCCCAATTCTTCACCGCGGGTCGCGAACGCTTTGATGCCTTCACGCGTCGCTAGCGGACCCCGGCCTGGAATGCTGAAACCAAAGTCCACTGTCTTGTCGCCGTTCAGACAGTTGGTTGTGGCGCAGCAACGCTGCGCGACACTGTCCCAACATGAAGCTCTTTCAACGGTTTGGCTTGATAAGAAGACAGAACGCGATCACCAAGTGGGCGCCCGTATAGAGTGGTCCTCTGTAACGGTTCTCGGCCAACACTAGCAATCAACTGATCCATCTCCTGTGGCGGCAGTTCCTGGCCGTTACGCGTGCCCGCCGCACGGGAAATCGATTCATTCATCAGCGTGCCGCCAAGATCATTGACACCGGCATTAAGTAACTGAGTAATGCCGCTGCGCCCCATTTTTGTCCAAGAAGCCTGAATGTTTGAAATGTGGCGATGCAAAACGATTCTGGAAACCGCGTGCATCAGGACAGTCTCCCGGAATGTTGGTCCCTGTCGGCAGCTATCACGGCGGTACAACGGCGCCTCCTGATGAATAAAGGGAAGGGGCACAAACTCAGTAAACCCGTTCGATCTGATCTGCAGATCACGTATCCGGCAGAGATGTCTTGCCCAGTGGTGTGGTTGATCGACATGACCGAACATAATTGTCGCTGTGGTTCGCAATTCCAACTGGTGCGCTGTTTCCACGATTTCTAACCACTCGTTTGTGGTCAACTTATCTGGGCAGATTATTCGGCGAACCTCGTCATCGAGTATTTCTGCTGCGGTGCCGGGTAACGTAGAGAGCCCCGATTCCTTAAGTTGTTTGAGGAAAGAACGAACAGAAATGCCGAGCGTAGCGGCGCCCTGTTGAATTTCAAGCGGGGAGAACGCATGGATGTGCAGATCCGGCAGCGCAAAACGAATCGCCCTGCAGATCTCCAGATAGGTCTCGCCAGTGAAATCAGGATGAATACCACCCTGAAGACAGACCTCCGTTGCGCCCCGTTCCCATGCTTCCTCTGCCCTTCGGACAATCTCAGTAAGATCCAGCACGTAAGCCTTGTCGCGTAAACCCTTAAGCGTGGAACCTTTCGAGAACGCACAGAATCCACATCGATAAGTACATATATTCGTATAGTTAATGTTGCGGTTAACCACATAAGTCACGGTGTCACCGACCACACTGCGCCTGAGATCGTCTGCGAAATGGCAGATTTCTTCAAACTCTGAGCCGCGCGCGTTGAACAACTGAACGATATCGGTCTCCGACAACTCCAGACCCTGATCTAGCCGCTTTTCAATACGCCCAATATAACTTCCTTTGTGGACCTTCTTAAATTGGCCCACGCCAAAGGGTGCTTCGGTAAGTTCTCCGGGTACCCAGCTGTCTGTTCGAGCCAACCCTGACGCGTCTACATGCCGCAACAGGTCGTCAGCGATTGACGACGAGACCCAGCCCGACTCTGCTGATATGTACCTGGGGTAGATCGGCAAACGTGCAACCAGCACTTTATTTGCCCGCTCTGTATTCTTTTTCAGTACCGCCAACTGTGGCCAAGGTGCTTCCGGATTCACATGATCAGGAGTTACCGGCGAGACGCCACCAAAATCATTGATTCCCGCAGAAATTAATTCGATCTCGAAGCCCGGTGAAAGATTTGGCGGTGCTTGAATGCTCATTTCCGGGCCGAAAATAATTCGTGCCACCGCGATTGACCATTTCAGCTCGTCGTCGTCAGCCCCAACATGGTTGACCATCAGCGTGCCAGACTTAGGCCGGAAAGGCTGGATGATGACCTCCTGAATATGGCCATATCGGTCGTGCAGCTCCCGCAAGGCAAGCAGTGATTCAATCCGCTCTTGGCGTGTCTCCCCGATCCCGACGAGAATCCCGGTGGTAAAGGGCACCTTCAGTTGCCCGGCAAGTTCGATATTCGCCAAGCGAATCGCAGGATCTTTATCTGGTGAACCGTGGTGCGGACCGCCGGGTGCTGCCAGACGCGCCGACGCAGACTCCAGCATGATGCCCTGCGATACAGAAACTTCCTTCAGCGCAGCCATCTGATCGGCGGACAGTATGCCGGCATTGATGTGGGGCAACAGTCCTGTCTGCTCGACGACACGCCCTGCCATCTGCACGAGATAATCAACTGTGGTCTCAACACCCAGCGTATCCAGCGCCTCACGTGCAGCACGATATCGTGACTCGGGTTTGTCGCCCAAGGTAAACAGCACTTCGTGGCAACCGGCTCTTGCACCCCTGCCCGCTATGTCTAGCACTTGATGCTCTGTCAGATACACGTTCGAAAGCTGTCGTGGACGCTTGGCAAACGTACAGTAATGACAGACATCACGACAGAGTTCTGTGAGCGGCACAAATACCTTGGGCGAATAAGTGACCAACGAGCCGAAACCCTGATCCCGAAGCGTTGCCGCCAGTTCCAGTAAAGTTCTCCCTGCCGGCAATTCAGCCATTGCTCGGGCTTCGTCCGGCCCAGGTCGTCGAGACCAAAAGCGATCCAAATTTAGGGAAGGACCGGTCATCCAGAAAGTCCCAATCCGGACTGTACGGGCATCGGTGATTGTGTCTTGCGCTCTAAAAATCCGATCTCGTCCAGAAAGTACTTGGTTTGGAATGGACCCGTTAACCCAGCCATCCGGTTGAGGTCGGCAGGCGTATCGATATCAAATCCGAATCCCGACAACGGCATCAACTCTAGATAGAGATCGTTTTGCTTGGCAAGGGCGATATGGGTATCTTTGCTGCTGTGTCCGAATCGGGGGGGCAACAATGTTGGCGGTGCCATTGCGAGGCTGTTGGTTCCCCGATCATCGTGTGAAGGCACGATCGTGACCGAACCGTTGTCCTGTATAGACCTGATCAAACCAGAAATCTCATCACTTGTCACAACAGGTATATCGCCAGGTATCGTAAATGCGCCAGTTATCTCTCGTCGATCAAGCTCAGTCAACCCGTAGGCAATGGCTTCATTGAGCCCACCATGACCTGGGTCTGCCAGAGTTTCTACGCCAGCGCGACGGAGATGTGACATCGCTACGGAACAACTGGTGATCGCCAGAACACCTCCTATCGATGAGACGCTAGTCAGCGCAGACAGCACATCAGCCAGCATCACCTCGTACAACTGCCGGCGCTGATGTGGCGACAAAACCGGAGAAAGGCGTGAATTGGCCTCAGCAGCCGGTTTCAACGGCAGGATCGCCCACGGAAAATAATCGGCCATTGCGGTACCCGCTGCGGATTCGATAGACACTACCCGGCTATTGTCTCAGAAAACGAGATCACTTCGGTAGCCAAATGCCGCTTATCTCGTTCGTTAGCCATATCGGTATCTGTAATCCGTACCTTAATGCCTAAATCCTCGATCGCACCCGATAACTCCCGATCAGCCGGGTCGATCACAATACCGTCCAGAATATCAGCGTAGTGTTGAGCCACCGTCAAGGTTGAGACCGCACACCCTAATTCCATCATGATTTTTGCGGTTGGACCCTTGAAGGCATGAGATTGAATCAACGGTGACACAGCAACCACCGGTGCAGGTGATGCTGCCAGACGGTGCCGCAAATCGGCGATCTCGAGTATAGGATCCAAACTCAGATAGGGATTTGATGGAGACAGTATCACTGCCTCCAGTCGATCTCCTGCAAGCAACCGACCGATCTCAGGCAAAAGCGTGGCTTGGGATGCACCTTGATAACGAAGGCCGGTTACCGGCGGCTCACATCGCTCACGGACAAAATATTCCTGGAAAGACAAGGTTCGGTCGGTGGTATCTATTATGGTCCGGACCTCATCATCGGTCGGCGGTACGAGTATTGCAGTAACGCCGAAGGCCCGGCACAGGTGCCGTGTGACCGCCGATAAAGTCTCTCCTTCACCCATGCGAACAGAGCGTTCCAGGTGTACCGCGAGGTCCCGGTCGCCCAGGCGAAACCAGTCGATGCCGCCGAGATCGGACAAAGTGTTCAGCACGGTCCACGACTCCTGCGCTCTACCCCAGCCTCGATCCGGATCTGCGACACCGGCCAAGGTATACATCAGCGTATCGAGGTCCGGTGAAATATGAAGGCCCCAGTGGCTGAAGTCGTCACCCACGTTACCGATGACCAGTAACTCTTCGCTGGACTGCTCGAGATATAGCCCGAGCGCAAGCTTGGCACCACCGACGCCGCCCGATAAAATCGCGTAACGACAGTCAGTGATATCGGCATCAACACTGTTCATCTAAAGAGGTCCTGGTCAACCGGGCGAATGAGCGACGAGGCTGACTGCTCATCTGATCCTGAACTGAATCCGCGGATCAACACCACGGGACTTTTTTCAGCCGCCTGGCCCTGTAACAAAGTTGCTGCACTCGCCAATTCATCGGCAATCGCTTCCTCACTGACCTTTAGCGACACACCAAACAGGTCGGGCTTTCCACGATGATCCTCCAGCGCAGTTACACCGGCCACACCTATGGCAAGGCTTGTGGTCCCCAGTCGCCAGGCCCGACCCACACTGTCGTTAATAATGATGCCGACACTGCTGCCGGTCTGCTGTTTGATACGCCTGCGATATTCCCGCGCGCTGCCATCGGGATCTTTTGGCAGCAGCAGCACCTGTTCGACAGTAGTGGACGGTGCCACGTTGGAGGCATCAATTCCGGCGTTTGCCAGAACAATCCCCAGTCGATGCGCAACAATGATCAGCTCTTCGATAGCGCGCAACACTTCCGTTGATTCTGACAATATCAGTTCAACCAGGCGGGGATCCTTAGAGGTCTTACGTGCGAGTTCATGCGCCTGATCGCCGGGTTCAACTTCGGCGAGATTAACCATGCGCCCTTCCGACTTCGAGACTATTTTTTGCGCGATGACCAGAATGTCCCCGGTTTTCAAGGCCAGGTCGTGTTCGGCCATTGCCACAAGAATCAGCTCAACAACATCACAATCTATATCGATCAGCGGGATGCCCGGTACAGCAGTCAGCAATAGGTCGTTTGACCCGTCCATTTATTTTATGAATGATTGCAATGCTTCACGGTAACCGTCAACGAGACTGGGGTCAGAAATATCCTGTCGAGCGGGTACATCAAACGCAGTATTGCTCACAAATGATTCCAGCGCTGGTCGTTCACCTTCGTAAATCAAACCAAGCGGTAATCGCCCCTGCTCCCTCAATTCTGTCATTCGAGTAAATGCCGCAGCTCGATCTTTTCTGTCATAGCCGGTGTCGTCATCGACGTTATAGACATTGGTACGCCACTCACGGTAAGTGTCGTTATAAGTGACGCACGGAGACAGTACTTCAAGGTATGCCATCCCGCGTCCTGCAGCGGTGTGTTTCAGTGCAGCGATAGTCAAGTTCAGCAATTGTGCAGGCTGGCCGCTATAGCCACGTGCAATGAATGTCGAACCCGGAATACTCAAGGCCAGTAGAACTGGGTCGAGGTCTTCTTCGATATTGCCCCGAAAGCCGGTCGTACTGGTCGGTGATGCCTGCCCTTTAGTCAGACCGTAAGTGCCGTTGTTCATCACGATATAGGTGATTCCAGGATTACGCTTGAACGCGTGGACCAGATGCCCAGCGCCAATAGCGTAACCATCACCATCACCCCCGACTGCAACGACGGTGAGGTCGGGATTGGCCAGCTTGCACCCGGTCGCCGTCGGCAGAACGCGACCGTGGAGCGCATGGTAGCCATAACAAGCTAGATAGTTCTGCAGCGACCCGGAGCAACCTATGCCGGCAATGATCATACGCCGATATTCGGGGACCGCCAGTTCATCCAATCCTTGTGTTAATGCCTCCAACACACCGAAATCACCGCAGCCTGCACACCAGATCGGTCGGGTAGGTGTGAAAGTCTCTGTCATGCGACCTTATGACTCCTTGATTCTAGGATTTCAATTGTTTTCTGAACCAAGTCATGTGCCCGCAGCGGCACACCGTCAAAGCCCAGGATACTGTGAATATGTGACTCGTCACCGCCATGGGCAACTATGAGCCGAGCCAGTTGTCCCGTCAAATTGTATTCAACAACGATGGTACAGCCCATACGGTGGGTAAATTCCGGCGTCTCATCTAGCATTGGCCACAATGTTCGCGGCTGATGATACTGAACCGATATACCCTTATCGTCAAGAATCTCCAGCGCCTCTGTAATCACGCCGTAAGTCATACCCACACCAATCAAACCAATATCAGCGGTTTCACTGCCGTGAGTGATCGCCGATGGTAGATCGGGTCGCATAGTATGCAATTTGGATTGACGCTTCCGCATCATACGGACGCGATTACCGGGATCTGTCGACACCTGCCCAAACTCATCGTGCTCATTTCCAGTTACCAAGGACATCCCCCCGGGCGTTCCTGGTGGTGCAAAAGGCGACACACCGCTGTCGGTAAACGCGTAGCGCTTATAGGTTTTGATAACTGCAAGTGCGTCATCATCCAGGCGATCACCTCGATTGATTACAACCCGCTGCGGGTCGATTGGGTCGATGGTGGCAAGGTTTTGCGACAGCCCCTGATCCAGCGCGATAAATACCGGAACCTGATACTGCTCTGCCAGATTACAGGCCGTTATTGTGATACCGAAGCACTCTTCTGGTGTACTGGGGGCAAGCACTACGCGAGGAAAATCGCCATGGCCCCCATAAACCAGTAAATTTATATCGCTCTGCTCAGGTTTAGTCGGCATGCCCGTACTGGGACCACTGCGCTGAGAATCAACCACGACCAGCGGGATTTCTGCCATCCCCAGTTGACCAATACCCTCCTGCATCAGAGACAACCCGGGCCCTGAGGTTGCAACCATCGTCCTCGTGCCCGTCAACGCTGCGCCGATTGCCATATTCACCACTGACAGTTCGTCTTCAGCCTGCCGCACGATACCTCCGAACTTGGGCAGCCATTTTTCAAGCCACTCCATGATATCTGTTGACGGCGTTATCGGATAGCCGGCGAAAAATCGTCCGCCCGCAACCACAAAACCGAACGCCACAGCTTCGTTGCCGGTAATCAACATCTGGGGGTGCGAATCGGTACTGACGATCTCGTAAAGACCGTTGTCAGCCGTCAGCCCAACCTCATCGGAAAGTTCGTGGCCGAGTTTCAAAGCGTCCAGATTGTATTTGAGCGCCTGTGCGCCCCGACGGGCAAATCGCTTCTCGAACGACTGGTGCATGTCGTCATCACTCAACCCAATCAAACGGCCGATGACCGCAGACGAAACACTGTTCTTGTAAATATCCTGGCGAAATTCCCGGATTGCGTGCCGACTGAATGGAATGCCGATCACCCGCGCTCCCTCAGGCACACCACTGTTGGGCGGTAGATCACCACCAGAATTGTCGTGAATCACAATACTTCGGTCATTGAGTCGGTGGGCGTTCTTTTTAATCGCAGATTGATCAAACACCACAATCAAATCGATCTGGCTACCGATCGCAAGGTGCTCCTCTTTAGACGCACGCAAGGTCGCAGTCACGATGCCCCCCTTGATACGCGACAGCACATCACGTTCTGTGTAAGCACGAAATCCGACTGATCGTAAGGCGTCTGCCAGAATATTGATGACAGTCAGTGAACCGTCGCCTCCCTGGCCCGAGACAATGATGCTTAGATCCTCAAGCCGTGGTCTAGCCCCGTTCATGAACCGTTCCCTGGCTTCTTCGCGGCTGTATCTTTCTTTTTGGGCGGTGGTGGAGGCAAAGGCCGCCATTCTTTTGCGGAATGGCCGTCCTCCCAACCCCGGTAATAGTGCTTGGGATCGAGATTTCCAATCAGTTCACGCTCTAAATGAGTGGGCATCAGCGCAGGCAAAGGCCGGTTGCGTTTATAACGCGCAAGACGGCTCAAAAGTTCTTTGGCCTTGGGCATCTCGGAGAGTTCCTTGATCTCGACCCAACCGGCCTTGATCAGTGCCTGCCAGGCCCTGTGCCCAGTCTCTGTCCGAATAACCGTAAACGTCCAGCCGTTGAGTCCGATACCACCCAACCCGATGTCCGCATTGTCAGCAGCGTAATCCATACAATAAAGACAGGCAGGCCTGGCATACTTACCGAAAGCTTTCAGCGAACGGGTTTCTTCTCGGCCATCCCGCAACTTAATCTCAAGCCGGCCCTTGATATTGATATTGGTAACATCGCGCTTGGACACTCCCAGATCGTCCGCCAGCCAGTCCATACCCTTTTCGGTAAAGGCCTCAGAACAAAAAAGTCCAATCACCAGTCCGATGTTCTGCCTGTACCACTCAGCTACGTCCAGCCGAATACTGGAATATTGCTGCTGCCGTACACCGTCGACCTGGCACGGCACACCCACAACCGCCAGCGGTGCGATGCCCCGCTTCATGGCTTCGACCAGAACCAGTGTGTTTGGCTGGTAGGAATAGCGCGACCTGGCGCTCGCAATTACTTCCTCAGGGGTAGTCGCCAGATGGGCGTAACCCATCTGCGGATTGTCTGGATCTTCATTGCCCACCACCATGCCCTTTAACTGCCCTGTTTGCATACCATGTATACCAAGCGCTGAACAGATGCCTCCATCCTGGCCGGCTTCCAATATGTATTCCTTTGTGGTACGCGCGAGTACACCGTAGGCGTAAGGCCCAAACCCATCGTCCATAACGGGTTGGCGCAATTCAATCTGCTGGACCAGGTCCCGATCAGTCGGTCGCAAAACAGGACAAGCATCCACACATAACTCACAAAAAACACAGGCACTGTTTCGCACGTCGACCGGTTTCTCGTTCTCATAATCGAAAACATCAACCGGACATATCGTCAGGCACGCTGCACAGCCGATACACTTACCGGGATTGACCACCTCTTCCATGAGGAAGTCGACGGCCTTGAACCCTCCCCGGTTGTACTCCGAGCGCCAGGCGTATGCCCACTCATTCGGATCGGCACCCTCTTCAAGCAGTGCGTGGTAACGCTTCTGGACTTGTTTGGTTAAGTCATCTGTCATATTTAAATCAGGCGTGATGTCAACGTATAACCGGGTGGTTGTCGTTATGGCCTGTCTTAGTGGGTTGGTTTACACCGATCGGTCATGTAGTGGTTGTTGAAACACCGGTATTTTAACTGCTATGAGCTGCCTCAAGCTTCACCCACGTACCGGCAATTCAGTGATCAAACAATGTCGCATACTGATCGAGCAATGGCATGACTTCATCCTTGCTCTTGGACGGCACCTGGAACAGCACCCGTGTGACGCCCGCCTCCCGACACTTGTTCAAGTAATCTTCTTCAGGCAGTGCACGGAATACGCTAACCGGAATTGATGCGGCATCCCGATCTAGTTCTTCCGCACAGTTTCGAAGCTCTGCCATGCCCTTGTGCGGGTCTGCCATCGCCATATTTCCGCGCGGAAGCCAACCGTCGCAGAAGGACAGTACTCGACGTAGGGAATGCCGGGTTTCCCCACCCAGCAGCACCGGCGGATGCGGTTTCTGAACCGGTTTTGGCCACGACCACACCGGCTCAAACTGCGTAAATTCACCGTAATAGCTGGCTTCCTCCTGGGTCCACAGAGCTTTGATCGCTTTCACGCGATCAGCCATGACCTTGAATCGAGTCTCGTAAAGCGTCCCGTGATTCTCCATTTCGTCCTGGTTCCAGCCAGCTCCGATCCCCAGCTCGAATCTACCGCCCGAAACCAGATCCAGGCTAGCCGCTTCCTTGGCTGTAACAATGGGATCGCGTTGAGCCACCAGGCAGATCCCCGTTCCCAGACGCAGCGTATCCGTGACTGCAGCGGCAGTTGACAAGGCAACAAAAGGATCCAGTGTATGAGAGTATTCTTTGGGCAACGGCTCCCCGCCCGGAAATGGTGTACAGCGACTGACCGGGATGTGTGTATGTTCACACACGAACATTGACTCGAAGCCCCGCGTTTCAAGACCCATTGCCAGGTCCTGTGTTGATATTGAATACTCAGTCGGAAAAACAAATACCCCAAATTTCATATCGTAAACTCCTCCAGATTTTCTACAGTCAGTTAGATGATACCGTCACTGCGCAACCCTTGGATACGGGTTTCGCTGTAACCCAAGTCTTTAAGCAATGGCTCAGTATGCTCTCCCAGGCGTGGCGCCGGGTTTGACGGTGACTTGCCAGCACCTGCATGTACTGGATTTGCGACCAATCGATAATCCCCTTTCGTCGGGTGGGTTAAAGTCTGCAGCCGACCATGTTCTGTCACAAAAGGGTTTTCAAGCGCCTGGGCGATATCATTCACGGGTGCGACCGGGATGAGTCCGGACAACTTATCAAGCCACTGTTCAGTCGTTTGCGACGTCAGTGCCTCGTCGATCAGTTCGGTCAAATGGTCCCGGTGTACCAATCTTTCTTTAAAAGAACTGAACCGTGCATCTCCTTTCCACTGCGGTCTGGCAATCGCATCGCATAGAGCCAACCAGAATTTTTCTTTGTTGCACATAATGAACAACCATCCGTCAGCGGTTCGGTAAAGCTGACATGGCACCAGAGACGGATGTGCAGACCGAGGTAGACGTTCCTGCGTACTGCCTTCGTTGAGGTACCATGCTGCAAGATAATTGGTGTTTGCCAGAGCAAAATCAAACAGGCTGACGTCCATATCTTGGCCAATCCCGGTCGATCGTACACCCGTCAAGCCGGCCAAAATGGCATAGGCCAATCCAAGACCTGTCATGAAATCGACCACAGAAAGACCGAACCTCGCAGGCGGAGACCCAGGCTCACCCGTCAGCGAAAGATAACCCGCCTCGGCCTGCATGAGGTAGTCGTAGCCCGGCCAGTCGGCTCTCGGCCCTTCGCGGCCATACGCACTCAGGTGTGCACAGACAATAGCCGAGTTAACTGTATTGAGATCTTGATAGGTCAAACCCAACTTTTCGGGAACATCGCCGCGAAGATTTGAGCAGATAGCATCAGCCGACCTGACAAGGTCGTGAAATACTTCCTTAGATCCCGCTCTGCTCAAATCCAGGGTGAGGCTTTTCTTGTTTCGGTTTAGGGCATGAAAAAAGTAACTGTCCCGGTCTTCAAAAAAGTAAGGGCCGACGTCTCGGGAGATATCACCGCCGTCGGAAGGATTTTCAATCTTGATCACCTCTGCGCCGAGGTCAGCCAGAAACATCGTCCCGAACGGGCCAGCGCCATACTGTTCGACGGCGACGACTCGGACAGCTGCCAACGGCAACATCAACGGATCTTTAACGGGCTAACAGTCATACTTTTTTGCGCGCTACCAGTTGCTTGGAAATGATAATTCGCTGCAGTTCGTTGGTGCCCTCACCAATTGCCAGAAGCGGCGCATCCCTGTAATAGCGCTCAATATTGAACTCACGCGAATAACCATAGGCGCCGTGAATACGCATCGCATCAACACTGTTGCTGATGGCTGCTTCAGACGCATACAGTTTCGCCATGCCGGCTTCCATATCACAACGCTCGCCACTGTCATACGCCTGTGCTGCAGATTCTGTCAGAAGCCGAGCGGCTTCCACCCTCGTGGCCATATCCGCCAGCTTAAGCTGAATCGCCTGATGTTCGCATATGGGTTTACCGAAACTCTTTCGCACCTGGGCGTAGGCGATCGACTCCTCAAGACAAGCGCGGGCTAACCCAACACCCCGAGCTGCAATATTGATCCGCCCCAGTTCAAGACCTGACAGTATCTGCTGCAAGCCTCGCCCCTCCTCTTCGCCAACAAGATTGGCGCGTGAGACCTTGCAATCCTCAAACAACAACTCTGCCGTGTCAATTCCCTTGTACCCCAACTTATCCAGCTTTCGCACAACCGTAAAACCCGGTCCTTTCTCTATCAATAACAAACTCATACCGCGGTATGCGGGTTCGGCCCGCGGGTCTGTCTTCACCAGCACAGCCAGAATACCGCCCTCGGCACTGTTGGTTATCCAGGTCTTGGCCCCATTAACCACGTAATGATCATCTTCACCGACAGCCTGGGTTCGGATTCCCTGCAGATCAGTTCCACAGTCGGGTTCGGTCAGCCCGATTCCCCCTCGCAATTCACCGGATGCAAATCTGGGGAGATAGTGGTTTTTCTGGCGTTCTGTGCCAAACCGCTGAACGGCAGCAGCCATAATAAGGTGGGAGTTGAATAGTCCTGATACCGACATCCACACTGCTGATATCCGCTCAACGATAGACGCATAGGTCGTGGCAGACAGTCCCAGACCACCATACTCGGTCGAAATCGTAGCGCCGAACAGTCCCAATTCAATCATTCGATCAACAATGGACTGTGGGTAGGTATCGCTGGCTTCCAACTCCCTGGCAACGGGACGCACATCTCGCTCCAGAAACCTGTCAACGGAATCCAGCATCATCGCCTCTTCGCTGGTGCGCATTTCTACACCACTCATGAATGGTTACCTCTTGCTGGCCTGAACCGACGACTGGTTAATCGTCCACTGCATAACCTCGTTTGGGCACGAGGAAAGCTCGTTGGTAGGTCATCACGACAGTTTCGTCGGCCTTCATCGCCGTGGTCTGGGCAGACACGATTCCCTGGGTCGGACGACTTTTGGACTCTCGTTTGTCCAGCACTTCCGATTCCGCATACAAAGTATCTCCAGCAAAGACCGGCGCGGTCAGCTTAATGTCAGTCCAACCCAGGTTGGCAATTGCTTTTTGGCTGAGGTCGCTCACACTCATGCCAGAGACGATCGATAAGGTCAATGCCGAATTCACCAATGGCCTGCCGAATTCTGTTTTAGCTGCATACTCAACATCGAAGTGGAGCGGATGTGTATTCATTGTCAACAGCGTAAACCAGGTGTTATCGGTTTCCGTGATCGTTCTTCCCGGCCGGTGTTCGTAAATATCACCAATCTGAAAGTCTTCGAAGTAACGACCATAGGACTCCCGATATCGTCCAGGGCCCACCTCTTTTCTTTCAACAACCATCGAAATGCAGTCGACCTAAACAGCCTTGAGCGCTGCTGCCTGCTGGGTACGCGTCAGGTCAAGCAGTCCGTGGATATTCTTTTGTCCATCGAGCCGGAGTATTCCTTCTGCCAGCCGGTCAAGGGTATCTGAGTCTAGATAAGGCGCAACAAGCGTATCAAACTTACCCCGCATCTCAGCATCACTCAGAAAATTATTTGGCTCGCCCTTCGGGTCAACCACCATCTGCTCAAAACTATTACCCCCGATATCCACTCGCGCTACGCCGCTCATGTTTGACGGATAATGCGCCTCAGCCCGGTCATCAACCACCGCTTTGACTTTCTTACACAGCGCCAGGGTGTCCTGATCATTGAGATGAGTTTCATAATCATCCCAGCCCATCCGCCCTTCACGAATAGCAACCGCACCGACGAAAGCCATTGAAAACTGGCCATCGACGTAGTTCTTCGGGTTTTGTTTTTCACTTTCCGGATCACCGATCAGGTTCCAGCCGGTCCGGGGCAATCCGACTTCTATGGCCTCGACGGCACGGTAGTCGACATCATTGGCCGCCCTGATCGCAATGAGTGCGTCAATCGCAGCATGGCCGTAACGACAGGAAGGATAGGGCTTTACTGCGATGTTCATGGTTTCATAGATCTCACCCAATCCTGCAGTCACCTCAGCGGGATTTGCATCGGGCGCATAGGCCTTAAGAAAACCACCTTTAGTACCTTCCAGCGACTCCCTGGATCCGATAAATCCTTTAGACGCCATCACCGCCGACACCAGTCCACCCATTGCGGCATAACCCACGTGAAAGGGCTTGTTCCAGGCTCCATCAACAAGGAACTGCATGGAACCCGCTGCCTGACTGCCGCAAAGCCCGAATGCGCTGACGATCTGATCGACGGTCAGTCCCAGAATGCTGCCAGCTGCAGCCGCAGCACCAAATACACCACAGGTTGCCGTTGGATGAAAACCCCGGTTGTAGTGTTCTGTGGGATTCAGCGCAATGCTGAGTCGGATCTGAACCTCGTAACCCGCCACAATGCCAGCGACAACGCGCTGACCATCGGCCCCGGTGATCTCTGCCGCGGCAAGTGCTGCGGGGACGATAGGGGCACTGGGATGGATTGAGCCCCGCGCATGGGTGTCATCAAAATCGAGTGAATGTGCAAGATTTCCGTTGTAAAACGCCGCTGCCGCGGGCGAGTAACCCCGCTCATCTCCAATCACCACTGCGTCACCGCCTGAAAGCCCAAGCACGTCCAGGGAGTCTGGCATGGCAGAATTCAAAGCGGCCGCATGGCGGGCCCGCAGCGCAATACCCACATGGTCCAACACCAGCAAGCGGGTGCGCTCAACAACATCTTGTGGTAGCTTGCTGAACTGAAGGTCAGCGACAAATTGTGCAAGGTTGGCAGTTTCTGATTTCATCTTGGTCACTCCGTTTCTGCTGTAACAAGATCGCAACAGTCGAACGCCAGATCATAATCGGCAATGGGTGCCGGGTCCAACCACAGCGGACCCTTAATACACAGCTTTTCTGTCGGCACTCGGCTTTTGCCGGCAAATCTTTCTAACATTCATGGCTGTTCGGACACGCCTGATTTTTCCAGTATCGCCTGTAACATAACATTGGCACCGGCAGTGGCCCACTCAGGCTTAATATCCTCAACCTCATTATGGCTGATGCCGTCAACACAGGGAATGAATATCATCGATGTTGGCGCTGTCTGGGCAACAAAGCAGGCATCATGTCCGGCACCGGTCACAATCTCCCGCGCCGAGTATCCCGCCTGCGCAGCACCTGCCCGCACAGCCGAGATACAGCTCTGGTCAAACGAAACCGGTGCATAGTAGAAGATCTGTTCCAAGTTGTATGCAAGTCCTGACTTCTGACAGATATCAGCCACGCTTTCGCGCAGCTCTCGATCCATCTGACTTAACACGTCATCATCAGGGTGGCGGAAATCAACCGTGATGAAGGTCCGACCAGGAATGACATTTCTGGAGTTGGGGTAGGCGTCTATCATACCGACCGTCGAACAGGCCAAAGGAGCATGCGACAAACCGATCTCGTTAACCCGTCCGATGATCCGGGCAGCTCCAACAAGTGCATCTTTACGCCGATCCATCGGTGTCGGGCCGGCGTGAGACTCAACTCCGGTCAGCGTGATTTCGTACCATCTTTGCCCCTGTGCGTCGGTTACGATGCCAATAGTCGTTCCCTCTTCGACAAGAATTGGGCCCTGTTCGATGTGCGCCTCAAAATAGGCGTGCAGAGGACGTCCCATGGGTTCTGAGCCGGCATATCCGATTCTCTGCAATTCTTCTCCCATACTCCGGCCCTCGTCATCCGACCGGCTCAAACCATAGTCAAGGTCGTAAACCCCAGCGAAAACGCCCGAGGCGACCATAGCTGGGGCAAAACGGCTGCCTTCTTCATTGGTCCAACACGCCGCTTCAACAGAATGCTTTGTCTCTATACCCAGATCGTTCAGGGTCCGAATAACTTCCAGTCCGGTCAGCACCCCGTATACCCCATCAAATCGCCCGCCGGTTGGCTGGGTGTCCAGATGACTGCCGGCAATAACTGATGGCAATTCGGGTTCACTACCCGCACGACAAGCGAAAATGTTACCCATTTTATCTACAGAAATACTGCAGCCGGCTTCCTTGCACCAGCGTACAAAAAGATCGCGGCCGGCCTTGTCTTCATCGGTCAACGCCAGCCGGCAAGACCCGCCCTTTTCTGTAGCCCCGATCTGGGCCATGTCCATCAGGCTCTGCCATAAACGCTCGGCGTTTATCTGACGCGGTTTATCGTTTTTCATACATCTGCTCCTGGTCACTCTATGCAGGTCTTAAACCGTCCAACGCCCTGTGCAACACGCGGCACCGGCTAAATCAATTGTACAACCAGTAAAATGAACGCTGACTAGCGCTACCGTACATTCTGATTTCGAACAATCTTTCTAGCACTTGTCCCGGCACGGGTCAATTTCTCAACACTGCGGGTTCGATGGCCTGAGTACTTTTTTCACGGTAGGCTCGATGCATCTTGTCGAGTTTTCCTGAACCGCCATAGTGCATGAAAAAACAATGCAGTAACAACAACACTACCACCCAGTAGGGTTCTAATACCAGGCTCCTCTCCAATCACCAACCAAACCCACACCGGACCGATAATTGTCTCCAAAAGAGTTAGCATGGCCACCTCCGGTACTGGGAGATAGCGTGGCCCAAGAGTCACAAGTGCGAGCGCCACGGGCAACACAACGCTAGCCCCAATCACCAAAATCAACCATTGATGTAACCCCAAACTAGGAAACTGGGCAAATGGATAGGCGACAAACGCGGCTAACAATAGTCCCAAACCAGCGGCAGGAATCATATTGAGATCACGTCTACGACGAATCACTGTATACACGCCAGCAATAACAACAGCATTAATCAGTGCTAGCAGATCGCCCAGCCAGTTACCGGTAGTCACGCCACCACTTGCCACGACCACGAGGCCAAGACCTGCAGACCAGATGGCGAGCCATGTGGGTCGCTCGATCACATCATCCAGAAATATTCGGGTCAGGAGTGCGGCAATCAATGGTGTACTTGCAAATATGACAAGGACGTTCGCTACCGGCGTTCGCTCCAGCGCCAAGTAGAATGTCCAGCTTGCCGCACCCTCGAGCACGACCACTACTAGACCCCAGAAACCAATCATCAGTATGTGACGTACGAAATCTCTTCCACAGTAGAGGGAATATCCCACCAACATCAGGAGACCAGCAATCGTGCATCTATAAACAACGAGCGTGAAGAACTCTACATCGGCAAGTCGGATCAGCAAGGCATCTGGCGTAAAGATCAGCACACCTGCCAGTGTTAGCCAAAAACCTTTACGGTAATCAGAACTCAAGACATTCTCCAGTTTTCCCAGGGGATAGTCGGTGCTGTTACCACAACATCATATTAGGGACGCGTACCGTCCGGCAAAATACCATCGGCGCTCTAACCCAGAGAATGACTACGGTCAGTTAGAACGTTGGGCAATAAAACCCTCGATAGAATCGACCGGAACAGGGCCACCCTGAAAAGCAACGAGAATTCCACTGGGATTAAAGATCCTTATAGTGGGTGTACCCCGAAAAGGCTGACGGCTATGGGACAAGACGAAATCTGCAACCCCGTCTGCTTCCCCGATCAGAGACTTAAAGTCGTTACCTAACTCTTCCAACAGTGCCCAAGCACCACCGAAACCCTCTTGACCATCTATTGATAAACCTATGACTATGAAACTTCCACGTTGTTGTCGACGGGCCAAATCTGCGTAGGTTGGTAATTCTTTCTGACAAATTGGGCACCTGAATGACCAGATCACGACAACAAGCCAGTGCTCTCCATCAAAATACTGCTCGATCGTTACGGGTTGGCCCTCGAAATTCTCGAACATCTGCTGCCCAAATGATCTCTCTGGGCAAAACATCAGCAATGCCGTGCAGACAACAACCGCCAATATAGATCGCATCTCGTTTATGACTCACATCACTGGGCACGTGAGGCCGCAGACGACGACTGCGGCCCGTATCGAATAACAATCACAATACCCGCCACAGCAATAACGATACCCATCAGCGTTATCAAGGACACCCTTTGATCAAAAAGAAGCCAGTCGAATATAGCGGTAACGGGTGGCATCAAAAAGAAAAGACTAACCACGTTGGTTGCCGACTTTCGGCGAACCAGCCACCATAACAACGCGTAAGCACCTACTGAAAGCACCAAGACCAACCAGATTAATGAAAATACGAACGTACCGTTCCACTCGACGTGTCCATCTTCGAACTGGCTCGAGACCCACCACATCATCAGCGCAGCAACTATGAGCTGTATCATCGTACCCGAACGTAGATCGACAGAAGTGCAAAATCTTTTTTGATACAGCGTTCCAACACTGATACTCAATACACAGATCAGAGATAGAATCACTGCAGGCGCCCCACTGCTGATGCCGATGCCGACAAAATTAGGTATGATAACCAGAATCACGCCGAGCGTACCTAGAAAGAAGCCTCCCCATTGCCTGATATTCACGGTCTCACCCAAAATTGGGCCAATCAACACAGCCGTAATCACTGGTTGCATACCCACAACAACCGAGACAGTGGTCGGCGTTAGTCCCTGTTGGATCGAAGCAAACCCTCCATATAAATACAACCCATGGACCAAGACTCCGACGACAGCACAGTGCACCAAGTCACGCAGATTTGTCGGCAGTGGTGCACGACAGGCAACCACTAGCACGACCATGAATACTGCAGCCAGCGCGAACCGCAGCATCAGGAAGGTTCCTGCCTCGGCATACGGAAGACCTAGTCGCGCGCCGATATAGCCTGTGCTCCACAAAACCACGAACAAACTGGGGGCACAAGCCAGCAACATTTGCTCCGTAACAGGTTTTGAATTTGGCATAGTCAACTATCTAAGCTGTATTCATCGAAATCTAAGAATACGAACGATTGCACACAAATAAGGACTGTTTTGTAGATAATACTGATTACAGTCCCACATAATTCCACTCACTAAAACTTATTGTCCGGATTCTAGACAGATGACAGATCATCCTTTTTCAATAGACGTTACACAAGAAACTTTTGAACATGAGGTTATCGATCGATCCAGAGAACTTCCTGTATTGGTTGATTTCTGGGCTGAATGGTGCAACCCGTGTAAGATGTTAGTGCCAATACTCGCAAAACTGGCTGACGAACTTGCCGGCAAGTTTCAACTGGCCAAGGTAGATACAGACAGCGAACAACAAATTGCAGCACAGTACGGTGTCCGCAGCCTGCCAACGGTGAAACTCTTTAAAGATGGGGAGGTTACCGACGAATTCATTGGCGCACTTCCAGAAAAATCGATTCGGGAGTTTCTTGAGCGGCACCTAGATCGACCAGCGGATGAGGCTCTGAAAAACGCCGCTGAACTGGTTGATAACGGTAATAGTTCTGAAGCCATTGCCTTGCTGCAGCAGGCTTTAGCCGACGATCCGGACTACGACAAACTCCAATTTAGACTGGCGTCGTATCAGCTTGCTGATGGAGACCCGACCGGTGCGCGGATTACCCTCAAAACAGTTACCCTGTCCAGACAGCAGGATGCCGAATACAAAGCGCTGCTGATAAAAATCGATATGAATGAACTCGCGGGGCCAGAATTCGACGCCGAGTCGCTCAGAATGCAGATCGCCTCTGCACCTGACAACTACGAAGTACGCCGACAACTCAGCACACTTCTTTTTCTAGAGGACGACATCGACGGTGCCATGTCCCAGGCCCTGGAGATCGTCAAGGGTGGTGGTAAAGAATTCAGAGACTCCGGGCGTGAAGCGCTGTTACAGATGTTCGAAGCCCTGGGTAATTCAAACGAGCACGTCGTTCGTTATCGACGCCTGCTGGCCCAAGCATTAAACTGACCGCAGCAGGGTACAACCGGACTGTCACGCAAAACAGTCAATTAAGAGATGCGCTCTCGAACAATGTCAGTAGGTCACAACGCTGCGTATAGACTTACCCTCGTGCATCAGATCAAAGGCTGAATTGATTTCTTCCAACGGCATTGTGTGTGTAATCAGGTCATCGATATTGATCTTTCCATCCATATACCAGTCAACAATCCGCGGAACCTCTGTCCGACCTCTGGCACCACCAAAAGCAGTGCCTCTCCAGACTCTGCCGGTTACCAACTGAAACGGCCGGGTAGCTATCTCAGCGCCTGCAGGTGCGACACCAATAATGATACTTTCACCCCAGCCCTTGTGGCAGCACTCCAGCGCCTGGCGCATTACTTCTACATTGCCGATACATTCAAAGCTGTAGTCTGCACCGCCCCGCGTGAGATCGACCAGATGCGCAACCAGGTCGTCTTCTACCTCGCTTGGATTGACAAAATGGGTTACGCCGAACTTTTCCCCCAGAGACTCACGCTCGGGATTCAGGTCAACACCGATAATCATGTCGGCGCCAACGAGCCTTGCGCCCTGAACAACGTTCAGGCCTATACCGCCTAGGCCGAACACGACTACATTTGACCCAGGTTCTACCCTGGCAGTATTAATCACCGCACCGATGCCGGTGGTCACACCGCAACCGATGTAGCAGACTTTGTCAAACGGCGCATCAGAGCGGATTTTGGCGACAGCAATCTCAGGTAATACGGTGTAGTTTGAAAACGTCGATGTGCCCATGTAATGGAATAGTTTGTCATTGCCCAGTGAGAAACGACTGCTTTCATCCGGCATCAAGCCACGCCCCTGCGTTTCACGAATCGCCTGACACAGATTTGTTTTGCCCGAGGTGCAGTATTCACACACGCGACATTCCGGCGTGTAAAGTGGGATGACGTGATCGCCCTCGCTCAGCGTGGTCACGCCCTTCCCGACTTCGACCACCACACCGGCCCCTTCGTGTCCGAGTATGGCAGGGAAAAGACCCTCCGGATCTTCTCCAGAAAGGGTAAACGCATCGGTGTGACACACACCCGTCGCCCTGATCTCCACCAAAACCTCTCCTTCGCGAGGCCCGTCTACATTAACTGTTTCAATGCTGAGTGGCTTACCGGCCTCGTGGGCAACAGCGGCACGACTGGCTATCATGATGTAACTCCTGATTTTTGTTTAAGCAGTCTATTTCGCACAATTATAGCGAACCTGGGTTGCAGCCAGAATCCGCCGATGACTGAGCGACCTCGACGGCTTTCATGCCCAGCTCGAAGCAAGAATCCGTCCCTGACTAACCGCGGGGATGGTGCTCAGCATGCAGTGCCTGCAGACGTGCACGTGCGACGTGGGTATAGATTTGCGTTGTTGAAAGATCGGAATGGCCCAGCAGCATCTGCACACTGCGAAGATCTGCGCCATGGTTAAGAAGGTGGGTAGCAAAAGCATGCCTGAGAGAATGTGGCGACAGCGCGTCGCCCACACCAGCCACGGTCGCATAGCGTTTGATCAATTGCCAGAACGCTTGCCGCGACATCGGGCCGCCTCGGCGCGTGACAAAAACCGCTTCGGAAACCCTGTCTCCCAGTAACTCGGGTCGGGCATCATTCAGGTACTGCCCCAGATACGTAAGTGCCTCTTCGCCAAGTGGAACGATACGCTCTCGCCCCCCTTTCCCGGTCACTCGCACCAGGCCCGCAGTGGCATCGAGTTCACTCAGTGTCAGATTTACCAGTTCTGAAACCCGCAACCCGGCGGCATAGATCGTCTCAAGCATCGCTCGGTCTCGAATACCGAGTGCTGTGTTTTCAATCGGCGCCGCCAGAAGTTGCTCTACACTGGATTCAGACAGTGTCTTAGGCAGTGCTTTGCCGATAACCGGGGATTGTAGATCTGACGTCGGATCTGTCTCAGCTATTCCCTCCCGGGCAAGATGACGGTAAAAACGGCGCAGGCTCGATAGCTGCCGTGCTGAAGATCTTGCACTGATCCCCGAGCGGACTGTGTGCGCCAGATAGTCAAGAAGCTCAGACTTGGAAACTTTTTCCATAGAACGCTTCTGTTTTCCTAGCCAATTGGACACCTTCCTCAGGTCCGACCGATAGGCCGCCAGGGTGTTGGCGCTTAACCCGGATTCCAGCCAGACTGCGTCTAGAAACTGATCGATTAGCTGGAAATTTCGTTTTTCAGACATCTTTACTGACTCCAGGCCTTGCGCAGATCCAGATCTTGAATTTTCTGTCTGAGAACCAACTGTTGATTTCGGTCATCAGCCTGCTGCAACAAGTCGAGATAAACCATCCGAGCGTCGACCAACAAGCCGGCCTGTGTGAGCTGTACAGCCGCCTTGAATTGAGCACTCTGATTCCACCGCGATGCCGTGGCAGCACTGGTATCGACCACCGCCGAACGCAGGAACAAGTCCGCACTTCGCACATGTTTATTCAGAGCAGCGTGGGATTCGGCCATCCAGAAAAGCAGTTCCTGCCGCTGGCGGGGCGTCTGGACCAGATTGGCGGCCTGCGCAAACCCCTTCAGTGCCAGTGCGTGTTTGCCAATAGTCTGAAGATCAAAAAACACTTGCATGACACGGTCTAGCATTCCTTCCGACAGCTGATCGCTCCCCGAAAGCCAATCCACCACTGCGATCAACCCATCATCTGCCTGCCCTGCAAATATCTGGATTCGTGACCGTCGGAGCACCCATTCTCCTTCGTTCATGTTTGGAGGCGGTGCACGCATCCTGCCCGAGAGACGGGAGGCCAGCGCATAGCGCCGGTTCTGTACCGCTTCCTGAGCCAGGGTCTGTAGAAGATCATCCTCGATCTGACTCTCTGATCCCATCGGGGCAGCATCTCCATACAAGAGCAGCACCAACGGCGATAATTTTGCTTCAATCAGAGACTCCACCAGAGAACGCGTCAGGATCCCGACTGCATCTTCCTCGATGCCCGAACGCAGCATGGTCACCAGCAACGCCCGCTGTCCCTCCAGCCCAACACCCGCACCCTCTACGGCATTGATCCAGGAACCCGGGTCCTGTGACACATAGGGGATCGCCGGGAGAATCTCCGCAGCGAGTCTGTCATAGGCAGTCAACAACTGGACCCGTGTCGGTGGCAGCATAGGAGCTTCTATCGTCACACCGGGCACCAACAACCATTCCAGTGCTTTAACCCTAGACGACCAGTCCTTTGCCAGCAACGCGGCTTCCGCCACTATCCCCCAATAGAAGTGTGCATCTACCCTGACGTTCGGCTGTTCTGCCGATAGGCCGAGGCGAGTCAGCACGTCGTCTGCGGTATAGGAACCCTCCCTGAGTCGCGCGACGAGACGCAATCGCTCGGCTTTTACCCCTTGCTGACCGATCAGATAGCGTAAAGCCTCCCCCGGTCGACCGGACTCCAGCAATATCGTGGCCCTCAACTCCCCCCAGCTCGCTTCATCTGGATAGTACTCAGCCTGAAATCGGCTGCAGGCCGCATCCGCATCTTGAAACAGTTTTTCGGTTCGGTAAGCATCGATCATCAACCGCCTAGCTGTCATCGCGATCTGGTTGTCAGGCTCGCTGTCAACCCACATCGCACGCAGCACTGACCGTGCACGCCTCGGATCACCCTGATCAATGTGCACACCGGCGATGTCGACATAGACCCGGGCCTTAAGCGCGCCATCGAGCCTCGACAACGCGGTTTGAAGACGTGACAGCAACATCGTGGAGTGACCCGCCGCCCTCAGTGCCAACCACAACTCCTGCTCCCACTCCAGCCAATCAGATTTGTGCTCGATTTCTATTTCCTTCAGCAGAGCCAGGGCAAGGCCCGACGCGCCAGCCTGCCGGAGCATGCGGATCCGGGCCAGCGTAGTCGATGTGTCTACCGGTAAAAACTTGGGGGCAGTGGTACCAGGCTCCGGCAACAGACTCTGCTGGACCGAAATCTGAGTCCTGAAACCAATATCTAGTTGCGGCAACCACAAACGCGTGTCGTCAGCTGCCTGGCGCAGGTAGAGCGGAAGCGATACCGGTGGATTAGTCGGGTCAGACAGGACGTTAGGTGACATGGCATACAGCAACACTGCAGCAGCCATGCCGGACAACAGATTTTGCCACCTGTTGAACAGGCATCCGATCAGTAACTTAAACAACCTGCACATACGGTGGGGGACCGCAGCATGGCCACTGCGCGAAGTCATCCGCGGACCCACGCCGGCAGCTGGGGGCCATATCACAACCTGGCCGGACAATGCGACCAGCGTTAGAGGATGTATCAGGAGATCTTTTCTTTGATCCGGGCAGATTTTCCCGTACGGCCGCGCAGATAATACAACTTGGCTCGTCTAACATCGCCGCGTCGGCGTACTTCGATCGAATCCACCATCGGGCTATGGGTCTGGAAAACACGCTCTACACCCTCACCATAGGATATCTTGCGAACCGTAAACGATGAGTTTAGCCCTCTGTTCTTTTTTGCGATGACAACGCCTTCAAAGGCCTGCAGACGTTCTCTGTTCGCTTCTTTGACTTTTACCTGGACGCGAACAGTATCACCCACCGCAAATTCCGGTAGGTCTGTTTTCAGTTGTTCCTGCTCTAGTTCTTTAATCAGGTTGGTCATTTGAACTCTCCCGTTCTTCTCGCTCGCGTTTGTACTGTTCGAGCAACTGATGCTCTTCCTTGTTCAGTTTCCTCTTGGCCATCAAGTCTGGCCTGCGCATCCAGGTTCGTCCCAGTGCCTGCTTCAGTCGCCAGCGACGGACCTCGTCATGGTTACCACTCAGCAGCACCGGCGGTACGTTATAACCACGATACGCTTGCGGCTTGGTGTACTGCGGCCAGTCAAGCAGGCCATCACTGAATGAATCAGCCGCTGCCGAACCTTCGTTACCCAGCACACCTGGCAAATACCTGACCAGCGCCTCTATCAACACCATCGCTGGCAACTCACCCCCTGCAACCACATAGTCTCCGATCGAGATTTCCTCATCGACCTCAGTCTCAATCAGACGCTCATCAATACCCTCATATCGTCCGCTTAACAGTACCAGCGAACTTTCATCCGCCAGCGCTTTAACACGCGCCTGATCCAGCTTACCACCTTGTGGAGACAAGTGCAGTACCTTGCCGCCACCCGCCGCGCGAACCGCTGTCAATGCGCGACGCAGCGGTTCGATCATCATTACCATGCCGGGTCCCCCGCCATAAGGCCGGTCATCTACCCGGCGATAGTTATCGTCGGTAAATTCCCTCGGGTCCCACAGGGCCAACTCAAGCGAACCTGATTCCAGGGCCCGTCGGGTCATTCCCCAGCAGCGTACTGCATCGAACATACCGGGAAATATAGTGACGACGTCGAGTCGCATCGTCCTGCCACCCTACCGGCTCCAACAGGCGCCGGTCAGTAATCCTTTTCCCAATCGACCTGAATTCGACCCCTATTCAGATCGACCTCTGCGACCACCCCCGGTGTATAGGGCACTAGTCGTTCCTGCTCTCCCTTCAACACCAATACATCGTTAGCACCTGTCTCGAGCAGCCGGTCTACCTTTCCCAGGCTCTCACCACTTAAGTTGACAACCTCCAGACCTTCGAGCTGATACCAGTAATATTCTCCAGACTCGAGTTTACTGAATCGATCTGCCGCTACAGCAATATCCACATCCACCAGTTCCGTCGCCTGGGCTCGATCGTCATAACCCTTCAGATGACAGACAACACCTTTCTGGTGAAGACGACCCTCGACCACTGTTCGCGCCATCCAGCCCTGGTCCTGTTTCAACAACCACGTGTCGTATTGCAGGATGTCGCCAACCCGACTGGAATAATCTTGAACCCTAACCCAGCCTTTGACTCCAAAGACGCCACGGATTCGGCCCACCATCACTGTGCCGTCCTGCTCATGGTTCACTGAGTTACACCGTACACCGGCCCGGGCGCCGGCAGTGCGCATATCAAGCAGCAGCGTTGCGCTTGACCTGTTTAAGAATATTCGCAACCCGTTCTGACGGCTGCGCACCCTGACTGATCCAGTAGTCTGCCCGCTCCGTATCGATACGCAATGATTCTTCCGATTCAACAGCCATGGGGTTAACAAACCCGATCCGCTCAATAAATCGTCCGCGCGGCTGACGTCGCTGATCTGACACTACGATCGAATAGAAAGGTCTTTTCTTCGATCCGCCTCGAGCGAGCCGTATCTTAACCATCCAGATTCTCCACTATGTGCTTCAAAAACCGGCGGATTTTAGCATAACTCCGAGTCAACTACCGGGGCAAAAACCAAAAATCAACGTCCAAAAGGCGACATTCCCGGCACGCCGCCTTTCATCTGACTCATCATTTTCGCCAGGCCCCCCTTTCCCTTTGCTTTTTTCATCATTTTCTGCATTTGCGTGAATTGCTTCAGCAGTCGATTAACGTCTTGCACCTGGGTGCCCGATCCACCCGCAATCCGCCGTCGCCTCGATCCTTTGATCAGCGCGGGAAACAGCCGCTCTCTGGCAGTCATCGAATTGATGATGGCGATAGTCCGCCGAGTTTCACTGTCGTTAACTCGGTTTTTCACATGTTCCGGCAGATCCGTCATTCCAGGCAGCTTATCAAGCATCCCGGCCAGACCTCCCATCTGCTCCATCTGAACCAACTGATCTTTAAAATCTTCGAAGTCGAAGCCCTTACCCTTCTTGAGCTTGGCTGCGATTTTCTCAGCCTGCTTTCGGTCTACCTTTCGCTCGACCTCTTCAACCAAGGTCAATACGTCACCCATTCCGAGGATTCGAGAAGCAACTCGGTCTGGATGAAAGGCCTCCAGCGCCTCGACACTCTCTCCTGTGCCCAGAAACTTGATGGGTTTACCCGTGACTTCACGTATGGATAAAGCTGCACCGCCACGGGCATCTCCATCGGTTTTTGTCAGAACGATCCCTGTGAGCTCGAGTACTTGGTCAAAAGAGCGGGCACTGTTGACCGCATCTTGTCCGGTCATACTGTCGACCACGAACAGTGTTTCGACAGGTGATACTTCGTTGTGGATTCGACCGATCTCCGTCATCATCTCTTCATCTACGTGCAAACGGCCAGCAGTATCAATGATGACTACATCCATCACTTGCGTGGTTGCATGGGCGACAGCACCGCGTGCGATTTCCAGAGCACCGTCCCCGTCACCAAAATAGGCAACACCGACCTCCTCAGACAATCTGCGTAACTGTTCCATCGCCGCAGGCCGGTAAACATCGACACTGCTGAGAAGCACATTTTTGTTCTCTCGGTCTTTAAGCAGCCGTGCCAGCTTGGCAGCAGTCGTTGTTTTACCTGCACCCTGGAGTCCCACCATTAGAACCACCGCCGGCGGGCGAGCTGCGAGGTTTAACGCATCATTTCGTGAGCCCATTAACTCAACGAGCTCATCGTAAACCACCCTGACAACAGCCTGCCCAGGTGTGAGGCTCTCCAGCACTTTTTCTCCCACAGCCCGCTGCTGCACCCTCTCTAAAAAGGACTTGACGACCGGCAAAGCAACATCCGCTTCCAACAGTGCCAGGCGGACTTCGCGCAGTGCCTGGCTGATGTTATCCTCCGACAGCCGGCCGCGACCGCGCAGACCACGAAAGGTTTCTTTGAGACGATCCCCGAGTTGATTAAACATTGAGTTCTGTTCTCCTTGAGTGCGAGATTAATGACTCAGAAGCTATTTCCGAATTCGGGCTTCCTAAACTGCCCTTGCGATTCTACACTCTGTCTTCATTCCTACTCGATCGAATCCAGCATCTGACTGTGTATCTGACCAAAGGAAAAGCAACTTGACAGATAGTCTCAATATTCTGGCGGTAATCGCCTATGTGGCTGCAACAGCGCTGACGATTCGATGGATGGGGCTGGCCCAAACTCAAGGCAAGTCCGATCTGAAGGCACTTCGCCTGGTCCTCGCCGTCGGGCTTTTGCTGCACGGCAGCGCTCTGGTTACGATTCTGGGCGCCGGTGATTCTCCAAATCTCGCTCTGGGCACTACCTTGTCCAGTGTTGCCTGGCTCATCGTGGTGTTGTTTATTGTCAGCAGTCTTCGCGCACCACTCACCTCACTAGGCATTCTGATCCTGCCGACCGCCGCAATTGCTGTGCTAGTCGGGTGGCTCTACCCCGGTGCATCGCATGCGCCGGCATTGGGCAGTATCGCTGCAAAAACCCATCTGTTGATTGCCGGATTGTCCTATGGGCTGCTGAGCCTGGCAGTTGCACAGTCGATCCTGTTGTTTTATCTGGACCGGTTGATCCGGAATAAGCATCCCGCGGGCTTCTGGCTGAGCCTCCCTCCCATGGAGACCATGGAACTGATTCTGTTCCGACTGATCTTCAGTGGCTTCATCCTGCTTACAGTCACCCTTATCAGCGGTGCGGTGTTTTCTGATCACTTGTTTGGACAACCGTTTGTATTTAATCATCACGTCACCCTGGCCGTTTTAGGCTGGTTGAGCTTTGCCGTACTGCTCGGTGGTCGCTGGCTCTTCGGCTGGCGCGGACGCACAGCAGTTAACTGGACTCTGGCAGGTTTTGTTATTCTGGTTCTGGGTTATTTCGGAACCCGCTTCATACTCGAAGTTTTGTTATCTGACTGAACATCTTCTCTGATGACTGATGGTGTTAAAGCATCCTCGCTGGCTGTGCGCCCGAACGACATCCACCGATTCTGGTTCCAGGACTGCCTGACGTGTCCACAGGAACTTGAGAACCGTAAAGCCGACTGGTTTGGAGGTGGCAAGTCATTCGACGACACAATCCGGCGCGCCTACAGCGATCTACCTGACCGGGCGCTCAACGACGAGTTCGACCACTGGCAAAAAGATCCACTGTCCGTCATCTCCCTCATCCTGATCCTCGATCAGTTTCCACGCAATATGTATCGCGGAACCGCACGCTCATTTGCTTATGACGACAAAGCCAGGCTGGTGGCACAGGCTGCGATAGATCTCGGTATAGACGGCAAAGTCCACCCACTGGAAGCGACCTTTATTTATCTGCCGTTTGAACACTCCGAAGATCCCAGGGACCAGGTGACTTCGGTTGGACTTTTCGAACGATTGGCTCAGACTGCGCCGACTGAGTTCAGGGAACATCTGGAATCGGCAGTCGAGTATGCACGCAAGCATCAGGATATCCTCTCCAGATTCAGTCGATTTCCTCACCGGAACCAGGCACTGGGTCGCTCGACGACGGCCGCCGAACAGGCATACCTGAACAGCGGTGGCGATACTTTCGGGGTGCCCCAAAAATAAATCAACTCAGCTGAACACTGACCAAACACAAAAGGATCGAATGACACCAACAGACGAATGAACGCCGCAATAAAAATCTTCCTGTTCTTGATTACAGTCCTTGCCGGCCAGGTCTTTATGCCATGGTCTGCGCATGGCGGTGAACGTTTCATCGTGGTTGCATCCACGACGTCTACCGACAATTCTGGTCTCTACAACTTTCTGCTACCTCACTTTCGTGAACAAACCGGTATTGCGGTTCGGGTTGTTGCGGTGGGCACGGGCCAGGCGTTCCGTATCGCCCAAAACGGCGACGCTGATGTCCTTCTCGTGCATCATCGCCCCTCGGAAGACCAGTTCGTTTCAAAAGGATATGGCGTGGCCCGGCATGATCTGATGTACAACGACTATGTCCTCGTTGGCCCTCGCGATGACCCGGCGTCCATCCGTTCCGCTTCCAATGTTATTGGCGCCGTTCAACGCATCGCAACCAACAAGAGCTTATTTGTTTCTCGAGGCGATGACAGTGGCACCCACAAAAAAGAACTGGAAATCTGGAACCAAAGTGGTATTGATACCTCTAAAGTAGGCAACGGCTGGTACCGGGAAACAGGCCGCGGTATGGGGGGTACTTTGAATATGGCGAGCGCGCTGGACGCTTATACACTGAGCGACCGTGCAACCTGGCTCAAATTCGGCAACAAAGGACAGCTCGATATTCTCTTCCAGGGTGACCCGCCGTTGTTTAACCCATACGGCATCATCCTGGTAAACCTCGAAATACATCCTCACATCAAGTCCCGCGACGGCCAGACTTTTATCGACTGGATGCTCTCAGAGACCGGACAGACACTGATTGCTAACTACCGAATCCTGGGCCAGCAGGCATTCTTCCCAACTGCCAGACCTTAAATTCTACGATTGGCATAAAACAGTTGATCACGACTCACTCATCAGATATTCGGACGATTCGAGCCAGGTCGGATCGATGTCGACGCCCCAGCCCGGCTTGTCCGGCACCTCCACATGGCCGTCCTCAACAGAAAACGGTGACTCGATAAACAAACCATCCTGCCAGGGATAATATTCCGGACCTTCAATCGAAAACTCCAGGTACTTTCCCGCATTCTCGATCGTTCGTAAAAGATGCATGGTGAAGAGTGTCACCATAGACAGATTCGCGCAATGCGGTGTACAGGGCATCCCGGCTGCTGCTGCCATGCGCGCAACTTCCAGGGTGCGCACCATACCCCCCAGATAGCACACATCGGGCTGTACGATATCAACAGCACGCATGTCGATCATTCTCCGCCAGGTCGGTATTTCGCAGTCCTGTTCACCGCCTGTCACATCCAGGCTGAGCGCCTGGGTGACCGCCTGCGTCTGCTCCAGTTCCCAGTATGGGCAGGGTTCCTCAAAATGCTCGACACCGTACTGTTCGAGCATCTTCCCCACTTCAATCGCCCTGGCTGGAGCAAAGCCACTGTTGGCATCGACCAGCAATGCGACATCGTCGCCCAGTCCTTTCCTAACTGCCGGCACGATCGCTTCAGTCCGACCAGGCCATTCATCGATGTCCCGCCCACATTCAGCACCCACTCTGAACTTAAACGCCGTATATCCGTATTCTTGTCGTAATCCACAAAGGCGTTCGGTCTCAGCTTCCGGCTTGATATCACGCCGCATGCTCGAGCCGTAAACACGCAACTTTCCAGGTGAACCCCCCAATAACTCGCACACGCTCTTGCCCTGGTCACGCCCACCTAAGTCCCACAATGCGGTATCAAGCCCTGCCAATGCCCGTCGCAGATAGGAGCCTGGAAACTTGTGCTCTCTGAGCGGAATGAGGTCTACCAGTCTTTGGATGTCGGTGCACGGTTCGCCCAACACCCAGGGCGCGATCTGTCGGTGAACAACCCGTGCCGTGATATCGGCATTGTAGGGCGCGACCTGACCCCAGCCGTAAGCACCATCCTCAGCTGTGACCTTGACGAAAGCCAGATATTCGCGACTGAAAGTTTCTATGCGTGTAATTTTGGCGCTCGGCATAACTAAACCCGTTAAAAGAAAGACAGCTTTTCAGGAATCAAAGACAATCACGTTACGCAAGGCCTGACCCTCTTTTACTGCTGTTATCGCATCATTAATCCCTTCAAGGGGGTAACACTCTGACACCAGTTCGTCGAGTTTCAGACTGCCTTCCAGATAGTGATCGACCAGACGGGGGATATCGGTATCAAGGTGCGTCTGCCCCATCTTGCTACCGACAAGTTGAATCGCGTCGTTGGCTAGATTGAGTGTTTCAAATTGAGCTGTAACGCCTTCGGCGGTCATGCCTACCAGAACCACCATGCCAGCCCGGCGCACCAGTGTCAGCGCCTGTTCGACTGCAGCGGCGCTACCCGCAGCAACGAACACATAGTCTGCACCTCGACCTTCGGTCAACTGCCCAATCTTGTCGTTGATGTCATCGTTTGCAGGATTTATCCCGTGGGTGGCACCCAGCTGCAGGGCGGCCTGAATCTTCTCGTCCACCAGGTCAACCGCAATGTTGACTTGACTGCCACAGATCGCCGCACCCTGTATGCAGTTCAAACCGATACCACCTGTGCCGATAGTCACCACCGAGCTCCCGGGGACAACACGGGCGACATTCGCGACAGCACCGAAACCGGTGACCACACCACACGACAGCAGAGCGGCGCTGGTCATCGGCACTGACGTGGGAATACCCAGAACCTGGGATTCGTGGACCACAACCTGTTCGGCAAATGCACCGGTGCGCAAACCGTGGCCGAGGGCGTGACCATATTGGTCTTGCAGCGGCGAAGCCGTGTCCAGAGGAAATATCGTTTCACAGAGACTGTGGTGATCCCTTGAACAGTAGTAACAGTCACCACAAGATCGCAGCAGTGTAACCACCACGGTGTCACCCACCGCTACACGTGTTACCCCGTTACCGGCTTGTTCCACGATACCTGCGGCCTCATGTCCAAATACAGCAGGCAGCGCACCGCCCCACCCTCCATCCATGTAGGTGATATCGCTATGACAAATTGCACAGGCGCTCAGTTTGACCCTGACCTCATGGGATCCTGGATCGGCAAGGTCAACCTCCTCCACAGACAAAAGTGCTCCGAATTCCCGACAGACTGCTGCTTTCATATTACCGCCCTAGATTTTGACGCGACCAGGATGAACGATAGGCATTGGTTCGCCATCTAACCCAACACAGAAAAACTGCTTTCCGGATTAATCTCCCGCAACCGTGACATCGTTGAAGTGTCCAGCACATGATCGACATTGCCCAGCGCAAACTGCAGGGGGATCTGGTCATGATCGTTACCGGATTCGCAATAGTCAATCAGCGCGCTCATGAGCTGTCCCGCGACCGGCGCATTCTTGAACTGGTTACCACTGGTCCCGCAAGCCATATAGAAACCGTCTACAGCACTGCGGTCATAAATCGGCAACCAGTCCTCAGTAACGTCATACAGATCGACCACACCGCGCATCCGGCTTGGGATCGCAAGCTCCGGGATTCGTTGTCCCAACCGCAATGCCTGCGTTGTCCATTGATCGGTGAAATCTCGACTGAATTCATCCGCGTCTACCCAGTCGTGCGGGTCACATTCAGGATCCTCACTGCCCACCAGAATGTGATTTCCGGTTTCAGGCCGGTAATAGACACCGATGTCATTGTCAGAGACCACAAAGCCCTGGTTTTCAAAATCAAAGCCCTTCGGTGAGGGTATGTGGGCGACTTCCTGCCGCAGCGCGCGCGTCGTGATTCTCATGTCGTTGTCTGCTGATGCCAGCTTGTTTATTTTCGACGAATGTGGCCCGGCAACGTTAACCACGATGGGCGTACTGAACTGCGACCCATCACGCAGTGTGACGCCCTGTATCCGGCCGCTTTTTACAAGAATCGAGGTGACTTCAGAGTTGAATCTAAAGGCCGCACCGTTTGCTTCCGCTGCCCGCTGAAGATTGTGAGCCGACAGTTGGGGATCTGTTACATAGCCCGCCGTGGGAAAAAACACAGCCCCATCAAGCACGCCACCGGTCGGCAGCCCAAATTCCTCATTACCCATTGGCTTAGCAGGTGCAAAACATTTCAGATCGTAGATCGGCAACACCTGTTTGATTTTTTTGTCATCCCATAACTCGTAAGGGATACCGAGGGCTTCTATATTTTGAATAATCTTTTCGAGATAGCCGTTGCCCTTAGTTTTCATCACCAGGCAACCGGTTTCCCGAAACCGGGCTAATCCCGAGTCATCCTCTATACCGACATAGTCTGCCCAGTTTTTCCAAACAAAATAGCCATCATAGGCAAATGCGGTGCCGTCCAGAGTCGAATAATGCACCCGAATGACAGCACAGCTGGCGGATGTAGAACCGTATCCGGACGTCGGCAATGCATCAACATTCAGTGTTTTGAGCCCTCGTTTTGCCAGTTCAAATGCTGTGGCACAACCGATAACACCCGCACCGATGATAATTGCATCATAGAATTCGTTTGACCTCATTCTTCAGATCCCCGCAGCTTCCCACATCGCTATTCCCGATCGCGCGAGCACCTGGCCACCTAATCCCGGGGCACTGCATGTTCCATGCACCTGAAATAAAGCGTGGTAGCACTGCGCCATAGCTTGACGATTCATAAAATCACTTTGCCCAAGTTGGGTGATCAGTTGGCTACCGTACCCAGCCGCGATACCTCACCGGTAATGTAGTTGTGAACCTTGAAAGCTCCCAACGGTGTACCCAGATAGCCATCCACTTTCCAAAGATTGTCAGTAATTAAATCAGTGGGAGAAAAATTTTCACTGTCATACAGTGGATCATCGCCGCCATGCGTGTGATAACTGGCTGTCGCCACCGTACCGGAAGGCACGCGGTTAGGAGAGCCGATATTAACCGAATTCACAGTACCCTGAACCGGGTTGAGTGCGCTAAAGGTCGCATCGATGTTGCGATAGATCCAGCTTCCGTATTCGATGTTTTCACTAACCGAAGTTGGATTGATGTCATTCAACGCATTCCAGGCTGCATCATTTTGTCCCGACCACCGACTTACGCTATCAGCGCCCGCGTCACCGGAACTGGCGATCAACGCGACTGCGACTGCGGCCACACCAAGCATCGCCACTTCGCGTACACCATCGCTTGAACCATCTCTTAAGCCAGCAGTAAGTGCCGGCATGGGCGCACGGCCAAAACTACCCCGCAAAGTCAGCATGACCCGCTCAGAGTTCGACCCTGAAAAACGCAGGCTTCGCCCCTGATGAAACTCAAGTTCCAGCTTAGCTCGAGGATAGTCGCTGAAGGCAAAAGGCAGCATCAGGTTCACCTGTCGATCATGGGCGGACCCCGCTTCGATCTGCCGTACCGTCAGTGTGATACCGCGCATCTTCGCCCGGATGTCGGCGGCATAGGCAGCCACACCGTCTTCTCGTTCTATGCGAAAAATGCTGCTGAAAAACACGTCTGTCGAAAACCGGCCGTACCAGCTGTGGCGGTCACCCACACTTGAGCTGGCAATTCGGGCGCCGCCCAGGTCGACGTCGACCAGCACACCGCTGTACCGTAGGCCACCGCCCTGAAAATCCACAGGAAGTTCACCAGAGGGATGAAACAAACGAGAATCAACGCCAGCGTAGTGGTCAGACAGCACCGACAGATGCGAGCCCTGGCCTGCAAAGGTCAGCCCAGAGAGTCTGCGGCGTGCCATTGTCAGTCCGAACACCTGGGCCTGCTCTGCAAGTCCCAACACCGAGGTGGCCGCACGCTGACCCATTACAGGCTGGGTCATCCACCAGCCCGCAGTGGACATTTCATCGCCCGCAGCCCGACCTGCTGAGCTAAGGACCATGCAACCCACCACGGCAAGCGTACACAGCCAGCCTATCCACGGAGTTTTAACAGCCATGCTGCCTCCGCAACACCCGTGACGTTTCGATGTTTATCGACATACCCTCACGCAAATTGCGGACTAGCCACACCCCATAGTCGATCAACAATCAATTCCCCCACACTAATTACCTGCTACGCTACCGCTTCCTTGCCCGCAGGATTATCGCAGGAACCCATCAGGCCGGTTTGGTTGAAAACACGAGATTTATTCATTGTCGCCAGTGTCCCACTGATCTGGGGGCTGGGCTTTACGATTGCCAAGGCCGGCCTGGCGGAATTTCCACCTCTGTTCCTCATGGGCATGCGGTTTACACTGGCTGCCGTACTGCTGGTCTGGTTCCTGCCGGTTCCACGAGGGCACCTAAAAGATATATTCTGGATCGCGCTGGTCGGTTCATCGATTCAATACGGCCTGACCTTCACAGGTCTGTCCCGGATTGATGCCTCCCTGGCCGTCATTATCGTCCACCTGGAAGTGCCGTTCAGCGTGCTCCTGGCCGCAATCGTGCTCGGGGAACGTCCCGGCTATCTGCGATGGTTGGGTATGCTCGTGGCCTTCCTGGGCATCGTTCTGATTGCCGGCCAACCACAGGTCCGCGGACAAGGACTTCCGATTCTTCTGACTGCGGGCGGGGCAATGACCTGGGCAGTCGGACAGCTTATGGTTAAGCGACTTCATGGTGCGGTCAGCGGGCTGACGCTTATCGGTTGGATCGGGGTATTTGCCGGCCCTCAGATGTTAGCTGGCTCTTTTCTGATCGAAACAGGTCAGCTCAACGCACTTGGCGAGGCAACCTGGGTAGGCTGGGGTTCCGTGTTGTACCTTGGTATCGTCATGACCATCGCAGGTTACGGAATCTGGTTTACGGTGCTTTCGCGGAACCCCATGTCACAGGTCATGCCTGTGCTGTTGTTGTTGCCTATATTCACAATCGTGTCCAGTATGCTGTTGCTCGGCGAAAGGCCGTCCTGGCTCGTGCTTGGCGGCGGGCTGATCGTACTCACGGGAGTCGCCATCATTGTATTTGCCCACAAACTGAGCTTCACAAGAGAAGAAACAACCGGCTAAATCATATGGCAACATCAAGCGCAACCATTCAGACTGGTGAAATCCATGTGTGGTCTTTGAGTTTTTCTGACGCCGTACCCGATCTCACGAGCCTGCATCAGCTCCTTTCTGACGACGAGCGTACCCGCGCAGCCCGCTTCATCTCTGACATCGATAGGACCCGCTTTACCGTTGCCCGCGGCGTACTGCGTCAACTCCTGTCTGCTTATACCGGACACCCAGCCAGATCAATCGAACTGGTCTACGGCCTCCATGGCCGGCCTGCCGTGACAGCTTCCCAGGCACATGACATTAACTTTAATCTGTCACATTCGGGAGAACATGCTTTATTCGCACTGACGGGTGAGGGCGAGGTCGGTATCGATATTGAACGAATTCGACCCCACTCACCAGCCTATCGACTGCGTCTCGCCAGGCGGTTTTTTTCTGAGATGGAATTCTCTGCGATAGAAGGACTAAGCGCATCGTGCGTCGAACAGGCATTCTTTGCCTGCTGGACCCGCAAGGAGGCTTACATCAAAGTACATGGCCTGGGCCTGTCACTGCCGCTGTCACAGTTCTCTGTCAGCGTAAATCCCGCTAGCGCACCACAACTTATAGCGACCCCTTGGTGCCCTTCCGACCTCAAGCTGACCCGGTTGTGGGACCTTGCAGTACCTGACGGCTACCGTGCCGCTATCGCTCTGAATAATTTTACTGGTGACCCTGAAATTCGCCCATTCGATTGGTCAGCTAAGATCAGCCCCGGCCTATGATCGGTTGAAATCATCTTCGAAGCGCTCAATATCGTCTTCGCCAAGATAGCTACCGGTCTGCACTTCAATGACCTCCAGCATCTCACTTCCAGAATTTTTCAAACGGTGTACTGTACCTGCTGGAATAAATACAGATCCCCTCGGTTCCAATGTGAATTCTTGGTCACCGCACGTGACCTGTGCCCTACCACTGACCACGACCCAGTGCTCGGCCCGGTGCTGATGCTTTTGTAACGACAAGCGGGCTCCGGGTAGCACTGTCAGGTGCTTGACCTGATAACCAGGGCCGGTCTCAAGAGAATCATAGCTCCCCCATGGTCGAAAAACCTTACGATGCATCGCATATTGAGGACGATCACTTTCTTTTAACCTGGCAACAACTTGCTTAACCTGCTCTACTTTTTCCCGTGCCGACACCAGCAAGGCATCAGGCGTATCGACAATCACTAGATCATCAACTCCTAGAGTAGACACCAATCGATGTTCTGCGTGAACATAGGTATTTCGAGTGTCCTCAGTCAGCACATCCCCCCGCAATACGTTACCGTATTCATCTTTATCTCCGATGTTCCACAATGAAGACCAGGATCCCACATCGTTCCAGCCGGCATCAAGCGACACGACTACAGCTGCCGCTGTGTGTTCCATTACGGCGTAATCGATCGAATTACTTGGACATCTGGAAAAAGTCTCTTCTGGGAGTCGTGCAAAATCCATTTCGCGAACCAGCGTCTGATATGCCTCGTGACAACTGTCATAGATAGCCTTACTGTAGGTCTGTAGTGCCTTGAGATAATCTTTTGCGCTGAACATAAACATTCCGCTGTTCCACAAATAGTCACCGCTGGCGAGGTACTGACTGGCAGTTTCATGATCGGGTTTTTCAACAAACTCGTCGACCTGAAATAAATCAGTGGAAAGTTCAGCGCCACGACGGATATAGCCATATCCGGTTTCTGGACTACTTGGAACCACACCGAACAGTGCAAGATGACCCTTCTGCACGCCTTCTGCCGCCTTGGCAACAGCCTGTCCCAGAGCCATCGGATCTGTAATCACATGGTCTGCCGGCAGAACCAGCAATACCGGATCTTCAGCCAGTGCCTGCGCTTCCAATGCAGCGATCGCTGCTGCCGGGGCCGTATTTCTGCCTACAGGCTCAAGAATAATTCCCTGGTGATCAAGATCTAATGTCGAGAGCTGGCCTGCGACAATGAACCGGTGGTCTTCGTGACAAACCAACACCGGTGCTGCCAGGTCGAGAGCGGCAAGCCGTATGACCGTATCCTGCAGCAGTGTATTGTCTCCGGTGATAGACAGAAATTGCTTGGGAACCAGCTGGCGGGAAAGCGGCCACAAGCGAGTGCCCGATCCACCACAAAGAATGACCGGAATTATTGACATATTCTCAACCCTGCCACATCGATCAGATCTAAACCGTTAATTGTACTCACTGGCAAACGCCGGAATCATAATCCGTCAAACCTGTCCAACAACCCGTCCACCGTTTGATCTACGAGCAGATTACGGATTTGCGCTGAACTGACAAATCCTTGTGTTTGGGCGTGATTCAGAAAGTTGATAAGCTGATCGTAGTAACCTTCGCTATTGAGCAGACCACACGGTTTCTGGTGAAAGCGCAATTGAGCGAAGGTCATAATTTCAAACAGCTCCTCCAGCGTGCCAATTCCACCCGGAAGGGCGATAAAACCATCTGACAGTTGTGCCATAAGCGCCTTTCGCTCGTGCATCGAATCAACGACATGAAGATCTGCCAATCCGGTATGAGCAATTTCCATATCGATCAGGGACTGTGGTATTACGCCAACTGCCCTACCCCCTGCGCCGATAACGGCGTCGGCGACTGCACCCATCAGCCCTACACTGGCACCACCATAGACCAGACCTAAATCCCGCTCGGCCAGTGTGCGGCCGAGCCGGACCGCCTCCACCCTGTAACCTTCACGGGTGCCATTATGAGAACCGCAGAACACACAGATACTCTTCAATAATCCCCCTCTCTATTCAGGTCTGGCAGAAACTCGGGTACCTGTGCAGTGTAGATCCTACTCTTACCCACGTCTGGGCAGTACTTTACGCAACACCGGTATACACTATACGGCAATGGATCGTCACTACCCGGGACTGCACCAGGAATATGCCCCATGAAGTTTGACAACGTCCTGCAGACTGTCGGCCGAACACCGGTGGTCCGCCTGAACAGTTTTACCGACCACCTTGCCCGCGAACTCTGGGTAAAACTGGAGAGCTTCAACCCGGCCGGTTCGGTCAAAGACAGGCCTGCTCTGAACATGATTGAGGATGCCGAACAGCGGGGTGTTTTAAATCCCGGCGACACGATTATTGAACCCACTTCCGGCAACACCGGCATCGGGCTCGCCATGGTTGCCGCTGTCAAGGGATACCGGGCGATCTTCGTGATGTCTGAAGACATGAGTTCAGAACGCAAGCAAATACTACTTGCCTACGGTGCAGAACTGGTGCTGACACCGGCTGACAAAGGCACTATCGGCGCAATAGAAGAAGCCCGGCGATTATCTGAAGAGAAGGGCTATTTCTTTGTCGGCCAGCACTACAATCCAGCCAATCCTGCGGCGCATCAGATTACCGCGAACGAAATCTATGAAGACTTCGGCGAAAAGCTCGACGCGATCGTCTGTACCACCGGTACCGGCGGGACTATATCGGGTCTTTCAACCTACCTGAAGGACCGGATTCCCAACCTGATGATCATCGCCACGGAGCCCGAGGATTCACCTATTCTCTCGAAGGGCATCGCCTGTAAACACAAGATCATGGGCACGGCACCTGGCTTTATTCCCGATACCCTGGACCAATCAGCCTACGACGACATCATACCCGTCTCCACTGAAGCGGCCTTTCAATCAGCGCGCAAACTGGCTACTGACGAGGGCATCTTTTGCGGCATCTCCTGCGGCGCAGCAGTCGCGGGCATGCTCGACTATGCCTCAAAAGAAAGTACCCGTGGCGCTGTCTTACTGGCCATTCTGCCAGACACTGGAGAGCGCTACCTCAGTACCGACCTATGGGCCTAGAAGTCGCGAATCTGTCTAAGTCCTCACCGAACCAGCTAATACTGCTGCACGCAGCTTAACCTTTACCTGGCAACCTGCTCATCATGAACCTGATTCACTCTGTCCACTGGCCTTTTGTGCTTCTCCAAACAAATAGACACGCGCTTCATCATCTGGCGCCTCGCTGCCCCGGCTCGAGCGCGAGTCCTTGAGAAGATCATAACCGCGCCGCAGGCCCGGGCGTGTTTTAAGCACATCGTACCATCTGCGGATATTGGGGAACTCGCCCAGATCAATCTGCTGACTTTTGTAGGTGACGATCCACGGCCAACAGGCCATATCGACGATCGTGTATTCACCGCAGATATGCTCTCGCCCTTTCAAGCGTTTGTCTAGTTCTTTAAAAAGACGCAATACGTTATACCGGTAACGGTCGATTGCATAGGGAATTGTTTCTTTCGCATACAAGGCAAAATGACCATGCTGACCCATCATGGGTCCCAACTGGGTGGTCTGCCACAACAGCCACTGCATCACCTCGTAACGACCGTGAATATCCGTTGGCAGAAACCGGCCGGATTTCTCGGCGAGGTACATCAATATTGCACCCGATTCAGCCAACGGAAAAGAGTCGCCGCCACCCAACGGTTCATGATCGACGATCGCGGGCATACGATGACTGGGACTGATGCGCTCGAATGCTTCGGTGAACTGTTCCCCCCGTCCTATACGCAGTGGTATGACGCTGTAAGGCAACTCCATCTCTTCCAGGGCAATCGAGATCTTCCAACCATTGGGTGTGGGCCAAAAATAAAAATCGATCATTTGTCTATTCTCACATCTCCGTGTTAACACCACGCCCCGCGGTGAAGAGGTTCAGGATTTTGAATACTGTTCAGTGCCCACCGCCCCCTGTGCGATTAAGTGCTCAATCTCGGGTTCGGACAACCCCAGCTCACTCAGAACCTCATGGTTGTGTTCGCCTAGCCTGGGCGCCCCTTTGGGTAAATCGGGCGGCGAGCCTTCGAACCGCGCCGCTACACGGGTCTGACGCAGAGAACCTGCAACAGGATGAAGATTTTCCTGCAGAATCTCACTCGCCAGAATCTGTGGATGCTCAATCACCTGCTGACGCGTGAGGGCGGGTGCGCAGGGCACATCTTCGCGCTCGAAGATTTCCAGCCAGGCCTGCGTGGTGCGGGTTCTCAGCACCTCCTGAATGACATCCAGGCGTTCGTTTACGTTTTTATCCCGAAGCTGCGGCGTCTTAAACCGCGAATCTTCCAGCAGGTCAGGTCGATCGAACGCCCGTGTGAGCGCAGCCCATTCTTTGTTGGTCATGGTCGATACCGTCATGTAGCCGTCTTGAGTCTCGTAAATAAGATCGATAAAACTCGCAGCCGCCTGGCTCGTGACCGGGTTATCCACAAATGTCTGTCCGCCCATATCTGAAGCCCAGAGAAAATTCATGACAACATCGAGCATAGATAACCGCACATGCTGCCCGGTACCTGTTTTTTCTCTAGACAAAAGCGCCGCCGTGACGGCCTGAGAGGCATAAACGGCAGTGAGCTTGTCGGGCAGAACAGTACGTATAAGCCGCGGGCGCGCCGTATCGGACCCAGCCTGTACCGTCGTCAATCCTGAGATCGCCTGGACAATCGGATCGTAGACCGGTTTTTGTGCCAGTGGTCCCCGTTCACCAAATCCTGACATCGAGATATAGACAATCTTCGGTGCGACTTTCCGAATGTCGTCATAGCCAATACCCAACCGTTCGACAACCCCAGGTCGGAAGTTCTGGATAAACACGTCAGCCGTAGCAGCCAGACGCTTCAGAATTTTTTTGCCCTCATCGTGCTTGAGATTCAGGGTAATCGATCTTTTACTTCTGTTGATATTCAGGAAGCTAGTAGACAACCCCTCGCGATGTGCCCCAACTGAGCGGGTATGATCACCTCTTTCGGGGACTTCAACCTTGACCACGTCTGCACCTTGATCTCCTAAAAGAGACGCAGCCCAAGGCCCAGTTAGCATGGAGGTTAATTCAATAATCCGATAGCCAGTCAGTGGTCCCGCCATATCGGTGTCCTTAGAAAGTTCGCGTTTGTTTTCAATGATCGATACCTGCCCGGATCCAGTTGTGAAAGCGCTCGAGCAAGTATTCCTCGGGCATTAACACACCGGCCTTGAGCGGTGCTGCGTGCAGTCCACGCTGGTTGCGTTCGCAGGCCTTGGCATCCTGCTCCATCACCAATCGACCAAAGTCAACGACGTTTTCGAGCTTGTAGCTGGGATCAGCTAGCGTCTCTGGTGGAAACAGCCACTCCGCCACCAGGTCGGTGCGTTCGGGCCCCAGAGGGCGTAATGTAACTATCCGTACATGGTCGGCATAACCGGCAATAAAAACACTAGGCCAGGTAGAAGCATAGGTCTGCCCGCGAGCGAGCTCTTCGGATGTCAGCGATTGAATGGCGTGCCCCTGAACACTCCCATCCACTGACCACGTTTCGGCTCCATCACGCAACCCCCCGCGATAACGCGGGTCATTGCTCTGCACATGATCAGTCCAGTCGGGAACGTCTCGGGGGTGAATGATACGCCGACCATACAGCGGTACCAGATCAGTTAACTCAGGGTGTACTGCTGGGCAGTGTAGGCACTCATTAAAATTTTCCCAGAAAGTTTTCCAGTTACAACTCATCTCGGTATGCCAGGTGTGGCCAACCACCATCGTTTCCAGCGGGAAGTTAGCGAAGTTGTCGGCTGGACGTTGGAATACATTATTGGCATCCCAGGGAGTATCGAAGTCAGGGTGTAGGAAGACGCAACCGCGCCACTCGACAATGGCGACCTGAAAAAGCCCGTACAGAGATTTGTCGAAACCCTCCGGCTCGACAAAAGAGGATGTACGCAGTAAACCTCCATCTTCAGCGTCGTATGTCCATTGATGATATGGGCAGACAATCCGCCCCGATGTGCCGAGCTGGCCCTCGACGGCCTCGCACAGCAGCGAGCCCCGGTGCCGACAAGTGTTATGGAAACCATGCAAACTGCCGCTACGACCTCGCACCACCAGGTAATTCTGGTCACCAATAGTTAGCGTGCGGAAGGCACCGGGTTTCGAGAATCCTTCGCTACGGGCAACATAAAGCCAGTTATTGCGCCACAACGTGGCCATCTCACGCGCATGCTGCACTGGGTCGAAATACCACGCTGCCGGTAGGCCAGGCACGCTCGCGGTAAGGCCGTTGTAGGCAAAAGAATTCTGCAGATCGTTGCTCATCGGACAATTCAACCAATTAATTCTACGGCGAGGAAATTCTTAACCCAGCAACTCGGGGTAACTGCAAGCCTTAGCTGATCCGCAATCATTGGACACTTCATCTCCGTGGTGTCTATTGAAGATCAATACGACCTGAATTGGCTGTGTACCAGCCAGCTCTACTGGCTGCCGTGGGCCCGATTGTGTTGTTCAGGATTATCAAAGTACTAGTTATCCTTAATTACTACCGCACCAACTATAGTGTAAGCCCCGACGGCGTGTCCTGGCCGATCTTTGTCTCTATATCCCTTGCACTCGGAACGTCCCGAATCCACTCGTAATAGATACCCTTGGCATTGGTAATAGTCACACCGGCCTGTTCCATGCGGCGAAGTCCTGCTAGATGATGCGGCCAAGGAGAGCCTGTGGCATCTTCTATCACACAAACCCGATACCCCGCATCTAACAGTTCTATCGCGGAGTGTGCAATACACACGTCAGTTTCCAGCCCAACCAGGACCACATCTCGCTTATCCAATTGTTCCAGTGCTTCACGAATGTCATCCTGCCCAAGGAGGCTGAAAACCAGCTTGTTGTAGATACTTTGACCTTGCGGTAACAACGCTTTCAGGTTCGAGCACATATCAACTTCATCGGACACATCCTCTGCGGTCGTAATCATCGGAATACCCAAAAGTGTCGCGACCTGCATCAACCACCCGATACGTGAAACCAAGGGCGATCTCTCGTGCAACGCCAGCTTATTGAGGAAGTTTTCCTGTACATCAATAACCACGAGGACACTACTGGAGCGTTCAATCAATGGCATCTCAATCTCCTGTCAATAGCTGCAACAAAATCAAGCCTAGCCCGCCTCGCTTACAGCGAAAGTTAACCTTCATTGTAACCCTGTATAGTTACAAAACTGGTTCAATCGTTGCGTTCCTAGTCTATCGTGATATGCCGTGACAACATTGGTCAAAAGAATAGGATGTGGCGTCATGCGAACGCACAGATTCATATCGCAATCCCGTTGCTAGGAAAAAAAGTTGATGGCAAAACACATGGTCTGTTTGACTTTCGATTTCGATGTTATGTCGGGGCATATCGCCCGTGGCATGACTACGCCTACCCCTATCTCACGAGGTGAATTCGGGATTGTTGGCGCAAGCCGCATTCTGCCTTTACTGCAGGCTCAGAAAATTCCAACAACCTGGTTCATTCCCGGCTTCACTATCGAAACTTACCCCGAGGCCTGCATCGAAGTTGTCGAGGGTGGCCACGAGATTGCCCATCATGGCTGGACGCATGTGCAACCCGCCCTGCTAGATCGGGTACAAGAGGAATCTGAAATGATCCGCGCCAACGACGCCATTGCACGATTGTGTGGCCGGCGGGCACAAGGTTACCGCTCCCCGGCCTGGGATTTAAGCCCTCACACCCTGGAACTGCTGATCCAACACGACTTTTACTATGAAAGTTCCATGATGGGGCATGATTATTCCCCATATCGGGTACGCCAAGGGGATGTCATCGAATTACAAAAGCCCATGCAGTTTGGTGATAAAACCCCGTTGATCGAAATGCCTATCAGTTGGTCCCAAGACGACCACCCTCATTTCGAGATGACCAGCACCCGACCTGGTCATCGCAACGCAAACAGCGTGATGGAAAACTGGGTTGACGACTTTATCTATATGACCCGCTGCACAGATTGGGGCATTATCACCTATACCTGCCATCCTTACGTCATTGGACGCGGCCATCGGATGCTGATGCTGGAACGTTTTATCACCAAACTCCAGGAACTGGGCGCGGACTTCATGCGCATGGACCATGCCGCCCGAGTTTACGATGAGCGGCACCCATATCTATAAAACTGTTGTAGTTCAGCGGTCATACCGAAGAGAATCGCGTGCTTCTGCTTCATGCCAGTTACCGTATCCTCGGTAGTACCGTTTGGACGCGTCATCAAATGGCTGGAAGTCCAGTGGGGTTATCTCCCCGGTCATAAGTGCCTTGTGCACCAGTGCATTACGACGCTGTTTCAAGAGTATTCTCTGCGTCAGATCGTGCAGTGACCAGCGCTGATGAACTTCAGCCTCAAAATCTTCCACCTCGGATTGCTTAGAAGAATCATCGACAAGATTGTTGTGCTCAAAAGGATCTTTAGCCAAGTCAAATAAGCTGCAAGGGCGACCTTCCCAGTGGACATATTTTTTCGGCCCTCGCCGGATCATTAAACCTGGCGCTCGTACCCCTTCGAAAAGAATCTCCGAGACAGCTTCATCGCACCAATCGCTCGACTCTCCCGCAATTAATGGAACCAGGCTACGACCTGCAATTGGCTCAACTAGATGCTCTGTCCCCTTATCGAGCGCAAGCTCTAGCAGCGTCGGCATTAAATCGACCAGGGACGTACACTGACTCACCCTTCGGGAACTAGAATCGCCCGGCAATGAAATCATCAGCGGAACTCGACAGGATTGCTCGTAGAAACTCATCTTGTACCAGCATCCCCGTTCACCCAGCATATCTCCATGGTCAGCTGTGAAAATCACAACGGTGTTTTGGTCTAACTTAGCCGCCTTCAGTGCATCTAGAACTTCACCTACGCGATCATCTACAAAACTGACCGACCCATAGTAGGCATGCCGAGCATTTCGGATGGCCTCATCCGTAATTTCACATTCACCCCGATCATAATGACTGTAAAGCCAGCGCCCTTGGTTGTCCCGTTCGTCTGGGACAATAACCGATGTAATAGGCATATCGATTTCATCATGCCGATAACGCTCCCAATACGCAGGGGGTGTCACATAGGGGTCGTGGGGATGCGTAAACGACACCTTGAGCATGAACGGCCGCGTATCCTGACCACGTGCATAGTCGTAAATCCAACGAACTGCTGCATGCGCCGCATCGTGATCAAAATCCTGTTGGCTCGACCTCTCTGCTATACCAGCTTCGACGACATTGTTTAAGTTGTGAAACCAATCCAAAGTACGATCTGGATCGTCCCACACACCGAACCAACAGTTATCTGCGGGACAAATGTCTGTTGTCAGCCGCCTCTCGAGGCCATGCAATTGATCTGCACCAACATAATGTGCTTTACCACTTTGCACTGTGACATAGCCATTAGCTCGCAGGTAATGTGCGAAAGTTGGTATTGAATGTTCGTAGTCACAGCCACTGTCGAAAACATTGACAGCCGATGGCAATTGCCCGGTCAGCAACCCTGCCCTGGCGGGCACACACAAGGGCGAGTTGGAATAATGCGCATCAAAATTTTACTGTCCGCGGCCATGTCATCCAATCTTGGCGTTTTAACCACTTTGTGCCCATAAGCCGATAGAAAGTGAGGCGCTAACTGATCTGCCATCAGAAATAGAATGTTCAATGGTCGATTCATCTTTGATCCTTACGCTTTCGAGTTAACGAATATCAGCCCCAAGATCGAGCCCACGCTGATCGATGCTGAAGCCCGCATGGGATTTATATTACCTATAAACAAATAAGCCCGTTCACCAAGTTTTCTGGTGAGCCGCATATAAGCAGTAATCCAATAGAGAACGGTCCAGTTAGTGACGCCAGCGCACTATTTTCTGGCCAGGAGGACCCGAAACAAATCAGCCCTCAAATTCAGACTTTAGCTGCATCCGATTCAAGTGCAGTAGATTATAGAAACAACGACCCGACGCATCCCTGCTGCCATGCTGCATTAGCAGTCAGTGTTAATCCGTAATATGCTCCAGTCAGTCTGAAGTTTTACGTTGTCACAATTTTGGGGCTACCACTGGGGAATCGACTTCTTATAATCTAGCGATCCTACAACTTAATGAACTCTACGGAGAATCAGGATGGCTTCATACGCTTTAATCAAGTTTAAGATCAGCAACGACTTTTCTGAATGGGAACAGGCTTACTACAGCGCCCAACCGATGGCGAGACAAGCAGGCATCGTAGAACTCTTCCATGGCAGATGCGACGATGATCCACAAACGTGCTTTGTTCTGTGCCATGTCCCGTCAAAAGAGGTCATGGATCAATTTTTTGCCGAAGCCGGTGAACAGGTCGCAAAGTCGGGCCACATACTAGAATCTACCGAAGTCACGATGCTGAACAACTAACACGAATCCGCCGAGACAATAGACAACGACGAATTAACAAAAATTCCAGTTAATTCGCTAAGGTTCTGCCGGCAAGCGAGCACTGGCAGAACCTTCTGCAATTTTTGACTTGTAGCGGCTGAGACCGAATGGTGCCAGCTGGTCTTAATCAATCCAATAAACGGCCTCTTCCGGAGGACAATATTTGGTTGATTGCGATACTACGGTTATATAACTGAAGTGGACGAGCTCGGGATGCTCGACATCCCGAATTCAGTTCTAATTGAGCCTCACCCTGTCGATATAAACTCCAATCCAGCCATACGGCCTACGTATACTCGTTCATCTGGAGATTTCTTGGCTAACGTCACCTTCGTATCTGTACCTTCGACAACCACTTCAAGAAACCTATCAGACTTCTTTAGCACACTCGCGTCTAGCGTTCTGTTGTTTTCTGTACACGTTAACTTAACAAGTTCCATAACTTAGATAACGCTTATCAAGCACTGATCCAGTACTGGAAAACAACTCACCCCTGGAGCTCTGGAGTTGCATAGCAGGGTATTCGAGATAACAGTCTCGTACTAATAGCGGTTCCGCCTACCCCTATTACCTTGTTCTCGAGGTTTTGCCACATTAACCCTGAGGGCTCGGCCATCATTGTCGCTACCATTTAAGCTGTCGATAGCTTTATGGCCATCAGCATTATTCTCCATTTCGACAAATCCAAATCCCTTGGATTGACCAGTGTCCCGATCCATAATCAATTTGGCGCTCACTACACCCCCAAAAGTTTCGAACATCGACCGAAGTGAATCTTCTGTGACGTTATATGACAAATTTCCAACATAAATATTCATAAGGCATTCTCATGATGAGTTTAAGATAAAACCCCAACTTTTGAGTTCGGGGAAGCGCTATTACGCAATGGATAGTTAGCAGACCAGGGTAACTAAAATACTCTGACGGAGTGGGAAAATCTGTAGTTGCAGTTCTAACACCATTTGGTTGCCAGTTTTAATAGACTGGCCGGGATGCGAGTCTGACTAAGCCAACAACAAATAGCAACCCTGATACGCTCTACTCCCGGTGTGCCGTTCACCAATTGGAATACGCGCGCTCGATAATTTCAGGGTTGATCCGTTTATTTCGGACAACAGACAGTTTGTGTAATTGTCTAAACCGTTGATTCTATGTCGCGCCGGGAGGGATTCTAACTCCCGACTTCGTGGTTCGTAGCCACGCACTCAGATCCCCACTTCACCCTAGAAAAATAGGACTTTCTCTATATTATTTTGACTCCACGCGTTGGGCATTTTACGAAGTTTTTCACCTAGTACGATGGGTTTTCTAGTTTCAGTGAGCGGATAAAGGAGATACGACTGTACTTCAACTCAGAGTGCTTCTTTGGTTCATCAAAAAATTCAGCACCGCTTGATTGAAAAGCTCTTCTTCTTCGATGTTAATCAAGTGGCCAGAGCGGGGAATCTCGATGAACTCGCTATCGGGAATGCGCGCTGCGATCATTCGGCCGGTTCCAGGCGGACAGAGGCCGTCGTGTTCGCCGTAGACCAATAGACTTGGTACGCTAACGGATTCCCAATCGAGCCCCTTGTCGTGGGTTACCGTCGATTCGATGGTTTTGATATAGCTTTCCTTATGCAGTTTTTCCATGCTTCGGACTAACTGCCGATAGTGCATCTCGCTTGCCTGGGGACCAAGCAGGGATTTTGCGACCCCTGGAGCAATGTCCTTTGGGTCTTTGCCATCTTCTTTCAGGGGCTTCAGACGGAGTTCAGTAAACTTTTGGCGTTCCGATTCGCTCATACCATCAGCAAAACTGGCGAGCGTCGCGACCAGAATAAGTGTGGCAACTCGATTAGGATACAGACGATAAAAATCCTGGATAATCCTACCACCCATAGACAGGCCACACAGGTGCGCCTTTTCAACACCGAAGTGATCGATCAGAGCGAGCAGGTCACGGGAGAAATCCTCAAATTCAAGGGCGCCTTCATAATCGTCGCTATTGCCGTAGCCACGGGCGTCCCAGGCCACCGTATGGAACTGCTCGGAAAACGCCTCAACCTGCTGGGTCCAATTAGTGCGGTTGCCGCCGATCCCATGTAGTAGTACCACTAATTCTCCATCACCGGCGTGATCAATCGCAATTGCTGGATTTTCCAGGATGCGTTCAGTTTGGATCATGGACCGTTTTGGGGGAAGACATAGGTTTCATTGGGAGAATTGTGTTTCATTGGGAGACTGCACTTTTTAAATGATTGCCTAAGACTTTGTTTTTATGGCGCGCCCGGAGAGATTCGAACTCCCGACCTCGTGGTTCGTATCCACGCACTCAAAAACGTACTTCAGCCTATTAATACAGAGGTTTTCTTAAATCTGTGTTCGCCCAGAATTAAGAATTATAAAGAGCTTTATTACTAGTTTTAGAAGTTTCTAAAACTTTCGTGGGAACCTAGAGGAGTAACAACGGTAGGCTTTAATCTGTAGTACCTCTTGGTAGTTGCAGGGCTAGCATGACCTTAGCGTTATTGATTGATCTGCTCGTTATGGATCTGAATGACCTTATCCGGCCATTGGGACTTGATGTAAGACAGCACCGCCACGATGTCGTCGTCCGATAGAGTTCCCTCATAAGCAGGCATCCGGGTCTTGTAGTCGCCCCCAGCTATCGCCTGAAGGCCGTATTTGGTCATCTCGAAGAGTAACTTGTCCGCGTGGTGCCAGGTGTGGCCGGTCTCGTCGTGAGGCGGTGCCGGGAGATAACCGTCCTGATCTCTCTTGTGCCAGTTAACCTGGCCTTGAAGGTTCCGGCCATGGCATCCGGCGCAAAGGTCCTGATAGCGTGTCTCGCCAAGGTTCACTACGGATTGGTCCTGATAGAGAAGTTCTATCTTTTTGGTTTTAGACTCATGATGAGCAAGCGCCTCACCGCATAGGAGTGATGTCACCAATATCAGTATGAGAACACTTGATCGCGGGAGTTGGCCCGAGGGGGTTTTACTGTGCATAACAAAATCAAGACTGTTCAATGGCATGCCTTGCCCAGGGCCTTGAGCTGCCAATAGTTGTAGGGTACGGCAGCAACAAACCCTGCTGCAAACATAACGGGAACGACCGAAAGAGTCAGTACAGCCCCGCCGGTCAGAACAACATCGACCAGATTCATCGCGATCTCCATGGCCAGCATGGAAATGAGCGACATGCCAATGGCGGTTCTAAAGGCTGTCTTAAAAACCATCTGGCGGGACAGGACTATCGTCTCTAAAACGATTGATGTCAGAATCCCGTTAACCATAGCTAGCAGCATGATCCAGAGGGTGGGCCAGGTAAGGCCAGTGACCTGGAAGAACAATATTGTGCCCCAGTCGCCAATCGAGCAGCCCGTCAGACACCAAAGCGTGTTCTTCGAGGCCCGTGGCCACGTATGACGACACGTCCAAGAGAGTTGCGTCAGCGAAGAAACGAGTTCCATGGATCAACCTTATTTAGCGATGATTCTGTCCTAGACGTTTACATGGTGCTTACAACGAGTGATTCAAGTCCATCCTTCAAGTATTCGACCTGTCGATCTAGTTCAATCTCTTTATCTCAGTTGCTATCAGTTGATCACCCTCAAGCCGATATCGGACGAATATTGTCTGCGCTACGGACAGAACCGCCCACTCCAAGGTCGATAAAACAGTGTCCTCGACCGAAAAAGTGACCGGGTTGCCGGTCTCGCCATCGCTGATGGTCAGACTCTTGGATGCCTTGTCGAGTTCGACTACGATGCCAATATGACCATCAGGAAAAGCACTACACGCACTGGCAGGTGCAGCAAAAAACAACAGCGAAAAAATGAGAACGCCTACTGTCAGAAGTGTTTTCATGATCTGGTTCTCTTAAGTGGTAACAAATGATTGTTTCATCTGCCAGCAACCCTGTCAGCCATCATCCTGGTTCAGGCGCTCAATGAGTTTTGCGGCCGGGACGTAACCGCCGATCAATTCTCCGTTGCTAAGCAAAATGGTCGGCGTTCCCTTGACCGGCATCGTCAAACCGAGCTGGTATTGCTCGGCCACGGGACTGGCACAGTTTTTCGGTGTTAGGCTCTTTCCCAGTTTTGCTTGAGTCATCGCTCGTTTCGGGTCATCAGCGCACCAGACCCAGACCATCTTGTCAAAACCGACTGTCCCAGGTCCGCCGCGTGGAAATGCCAGATATTCAACGGTTATACCGTTATCGTTGAGTTGACTGACCTCGGCATGCAACTTCCGGCAATAACCACAATCGACGTCCGTAAACACCGTAATGGTGTGTTTGGGATTGCTGGCCGGGAAAACAATCTTATCCGTGGCATCGATTTTGGCAACAGCGGCTACCCGTGCTGTCTTTCGACCCTGCTCGGTCAGATTGAGTCCAGTGTCAAGCTCAATCAGGTCGCCCGTAAACAGATAACGACCGTCTTCTGAGATGTAGTAAACGTTAGATCCATACTGCACCTTGTACGCGCCAGGAAAAGCCGAGGGCTGAACCATTTCGGGGTTGATGCCGGGCAGGATCGTGCTTAACCGATCGAGCACTTCTGTCGATACTTGAGCCCAAAGAGTGCTTGGCATAGCAAAAATAACTCCACCAAGTAACATGCCTTGGACAGCTCGAAAAAAGCAGCAATTACGAGACATTGCGGAAACCTCCTGATTGATTCTATGACAATCGCACCCTTTCGAGCTAGAGGACACATTTAACGACTTAAGAGAATTTTCTTCAACCAGACCAGAGTTCCATAATCTGATCTGCCAAGTATGCCCAGCTAAGTTCTCCAACGTAGATTCTCCGGATCACGCCGCCGCTATCCAGAAAAACAGTCGTGGGTAGGCCCTTTTGTCCGAGCAACGAGAGGATAGAGGAGGAACTGCCGAGTGAGCCATGATCTCCAGGCACATCAACTAGAATCGGGTACTGCACCCCGGTCGTATCGATGAAAGGCTGAACGACTGACGCCGGCTCGTTGACCGCTAGACCGAGAACAGCCAGTCCCTGATCAGCGTATTGCAGGTGGGCAGCGTTCAGTAACGGCATTTCCCGTCGGCATGGCGGACACCAGGTCGCCCAGAAATTCAGCACCACAGACTTGCCTGCAAAATCTGCAAGCTGGACTGAATCTCCGTCTATGGACTGTAACGTAAAGTCTGGGAACCGATCGCCATCGCGAAGGATATCCGGATCAGAAAAAAGGCCAACCATGGCATTGATCCCAATGATCAAGATAGCCGTAACTGCCACCGATGACAGTGCGGCACGGCCAAATGCCCAACGAGTAGACACCTCAATTCGCCAGATACGCCAGATGAAATAAACCGTAGCAATGGCGATACCCAGAATCGGATAATAACCGGGCAGCCAAAAGAAAACGACAGACCAAGGTGCTTCAACATAGGCGTTCCAATTAGTGGCTGCATAAACCAATCGGGCGCTGATCAATCCAATCAGAAAACTCCCCTCTAGAACGCCTCGCCCCGCGCTTAGGTCGAGTTTTGAACGTCTGGAAAAAACCCCCAAAAGCCAGAATGCGACGAAAAAACCCAGTATCAGTTGCAGGAAGGCTGTGGGCAGTATTCACCGTGGTTATCGTTGCAGTAGCCTGGTATCTGACCGTAATCGTACCTCCAGTAGAACACCAAGCCACGACGAGCAGGACGTTACTCGAGCAGTACCGAACCGATGGTCTGGTTCCAGAACCCGGACACCTGGTGTTGTCTGATGAAATCGGTCACGAAACGTTTGACATCCCGGAAGAAGACGCAATTCACCTCGCAGCGGCCCGCCGCAATGCCGGCGATGCGATGGAGGAATCAACTGATGTGGGTATGACAATGGGTGAGTCGTCGATGGGCGAAATGGACATGGGGGCAGATAAAATGGTACCGATGACCATGACCGAGCTTCCTGAAGCCGATTCAATCGAGACTGCAACAGAATCTGCGGGAGTTGCGGATGAGGATCATGCGATAGAGAAAGACCACTTGGTGAGTGACTTCAAAGAACATTCTGATGCGCCGGTGGTCGACGAGGACCACCCCCATGAAATGGCCAGCGTTGCTGATGAACACGGAGCAGATCATGAGACAAGCGAACAAGAGAGTACGCAGCTAATGCCGGGTTTAACCAATGCGGGTGCCCATTCGTCTAGAAACGATGCTCACCATGGCGAAACAGCCGGTGGGCATGGGAGTGGTGGAATTGAGGTGGGAATCAGCATTCTTGCCGAAGGCAGTTCCGATGAAATGCCATCGTTAATCCAGGGCATTCACATCGATCACACTGCGACCATTGCCATGCATGAATGGGGCTATGATCCTATGAGCTTCAACGTTGGAGTCGGAGACGTCGTAAAGTTGGTAATCAGCCATAAGGGATCGATTCCGCACGAGTTCATGCTGATGGGTGAACTTGGGATGGAGGCAGTGAATTATCGCCTCGAACGTGCCGACTGGAATCTCCTCGAACACGAGGCGATTTTTGAACGCTCTATTGTCATGCCAGGCGAAGTATTTGAGTTGGTGGTCAAGATCCACAAGCCCGGAATGTATATGTACATGTGCATGTTTCCAAAACACATGCAGTTCGGCATGATGGGGATGGTGATGGCCGGGGAAATCATGATGTAGCAGCCAGATAGTTTCGGGCTTCGAGGGTCGCGCTTTCGAAGTGTTGCCCGTCGTCTTAATAGCTATGCTGACACTCGACGCTGCTGAAGTCTGACAAGTCGCCGCCCTCGTCTCTTGGCTTAAAGACTAGCCTTTCGATCATCATCTCAATCATCTGATAAAAGCCTGCCTTGCGAATCATTGACAACCTATCGCCCAGCCCCAGTTCTTCGAAATTTGCCACAGTCAGACTTGGGGCTTCGGCTGCTGGTGTATTGTTGAAAATATCGATCAAAAGGTAAGCATAACCCGCCGTAACCAATGCGTTGCTCCAGGCCTTGAACTGCCCGTTCTCAAGATCCACGTACAGATCCGCCTGACACTGTGTGACCTGGTTTTCCGATATTCTTCGGGTCTTGCTCAAGGGGTCGGATTTGAGCTTCTTGCCCATTGAAATCAGCCATCGGTAAACCTCATAAGAGCTGATCTCATTGAGCGATTGAATGAGGTTCTGGTACTCGATGATAGTCGAGTTCTCTGTCAAAAATTCACCGGAACCCGCATCAGATGACATCTCAACTCGCTTTCTTTCTTGAGCTGCACATCAGTGGCCGTGGTCGATGTGTCCTAAGGGTGCAACGCCTTCACTCGGGGTGAATACCC
>ENA-ORDI01000065-ORDI01000065.1-marine-metagenome-genome-assembly--contig:-NODE-65-length-69756-cov-4.547999_pt1 | contig 69756 bp, 64 predicted proteins | sample MGYA00248628_ERZ508525 | MGnify/ENA primary metagenome ERZ508525 (study PRJEB26195, sample SAMN05422138) | marine metagenome | isolation source: East of Porto Seguro, South Atlantic Ocean | place: Atlantic... | reverse complement strand
CGAGATATTCATTGGTACTGCAAACGATATGGCGTAATCCACGTCTTCAGGACGCAACGGCTGCAGATGAGCGACAAACACCTCGTTCGCCATGACGGCACTGGTACCCAGCATTTTTGCCCCGCGAACCGTAACCCCTTCACTGTCTTCGTCCACGATCTTCATCATTGGATTATTGTTCTCGAGTTCGATCGCCGATTTGGACTGATCGACCTGAGGATTGATGATCACGTAGGTGAGATACAGATCATTATCGCGGGCGTAGACATAGTAATCCCAGTACGCTTTTGCCCTGTGATGATCGTATTCCTCGAACAGGTCCAGACCCATCAACTGGCCGGTTATAGCCGAAGCCAGATGATCCGGTGAGCGTCCGATGAAACCCGCATGCTGTTCCGCCCAGCTCACCAATGCCCGACGCCGGGCGACCAGTTCTTCATAGGTTGTCGGCATCTGCCAGGCCCGGTTCACTCGACGACCGCTTGTGGGCGATTCGAAAGTCATCAGATCAGAATTTTTTGGATCCGCCTGGAAATCGTAAAGACCGGCTGCGGTGCGCACCGACTGGCAAAAAGCGATGTGGCGGGTTACATCGGCTACCATTTGGCCATCAAGGTAGACGGCACGGCCATCCACCAGACTCTGAAGGTGTTCTGTGGCGTTCTTGATGGGTTGACCAGTCATCGCGGCATTCAGTTAGCAGTAAGCAATTAACAAATTATAAGGTGATTCACAATTATCATGGATGGCCTAATTCGGGTTCGATGGCCAACCACAACGCAGGCGCCGTCGAAGTTAGCGACACAATAGTCCACTCAACTAAAATAAAAACCCTTCAGTACATTACAGACCAACCAATGGCCCAACCTGCGAAAAATGCTATGGTTTCGTGACAATCTAGAGACAAACAACGGACAGCACCACTCACAATTTATTCAGGTTCTAATCAGACTTTCGACAAATCTGGGCCAAAGCAGCGATAGATCTCCAAGGCAACGCCACCACATCTAGGAATCAGCCATGATCAAACATGGAAAAAATATCGCGACAATCTCAAAGACGGCCAAGTAATCTATGTCGGGGATGAAACAATGAGAGACACCCCTCCTATCCAACTTTTGACCAGATCATCAATACTTATGCCGCGCTGTATGACCTAAATTAAGTACCGGAGAATATGGTTCTAACCTCGTACAAGGGAGAGAGTGAGTAATTCAACACATATTTCTCAGAACAAAACAAATTATGCTGCCCATAAAAAACGGACTCGTGCCCATCGTTTCATCACCGAGTGGTCGTATGGATTGCTGGTCCGCTTGCTAGCCCGACAGACCAAAGGCAAGATCGTGGCCAACATGACCTGAGATAGCAGACGATGACCTTCAACATTTTGACACCTGCACAAACGGTGGATATCAGCATGGATGACGGTGCCATCATCCGTCTCCGCCGTCACAGCAAAGGGAAACAGCGGCTGCTTCTCAGCCATGGAAACGGATTCGCTGTCGATGCGTACTATCCATTCTGGCAACTGTTTCTGGACAGCTTTGAGGTGGTCGTTTTTGATGTTCGCAACCACGGTCAAAATCCCCGCCACAACTTCGCGGCACACCACATCAATCGTTTTGTACTCGATTTCGAAACTATTTACACCCATATTCCCCAGATCTTTGGTGCTAAACCGACGGTAGCGGTTTTTCATTCGATTTCAGCGATTACCGGCCTGTTACAGAACCTTGAACATGGTCAGCGCTGGGACGCGCTGCTAGTAGTTGATCCACCTGTGATACCAGAACCAGGACACGCGTTGTATCAACTGGCCCATTCATTCGAACTGAAGCTGAGGGACTGGGCAGTCAGTCGACCACACAGATTTTCCAGTCCTAATGAACTAACACAAACTCTGATTGAAACAAAACGCCTGAATCGCTGGCAGAACGGCAGCCACCAACTTATGGCCGCGGCAACACTAACGCAGAATACAACTGGTTGGGAACTGACCTGTCCCAGCACCTACGAATCCCAAATCTACGACGACAATGCTAAGCTGAATATCTGGGCCCAGCTGACAGAACTGACGGGTCCGGTCAGGTTTCTGGGTGCTGACCCGGAAATCGAAGGTGCCTGGCCACCCGCTTTTGTCAATCGGGCAATGCACGTCGAGTTGGGTCTTCCCTACTCATGTATAACTGCAACGACGCATATGATGCAGATCGAACGACCACAAACAGTCGCGAAAGAGTTTCTATCCTTCTTGCACAATACCGGCATTGCGTGATCTAAGAACGCTGCCCATTCTTCACACTACGCACAAACTCGATTTGGGACCGAAAACGCAATGGCCGCAAGTGCGCAGCAGTTTCTAACGCAGTCAGTCGAAGTAGTGAATCTCAAGTAACAAACAACCGTTGCAGGATTTAAACGGACCATGATCAGTACCCGGCGGTCTGCAGGCATAGGTGTTAGCTGCAAAAGTCTCACCGCCCTGACCGTCCTCGTCATTACCCACAATCAGATCGCCCGACACTAGGTACACCTCCTCCCAATACTCGTGATTGAAAGGTGCGGTGGTATAGATACCCGGTTTGAAGCGCAGTAGGCGAGTCCGGCTGCCAGTTCGATTGACTTCATCCAAGCTACCCGAAAGTATTTTCTGCTCGATCCCGACTGGGTAACCCTGCGGTACTTCCCAGCCATTTTCGAGATCAAGTGAATAGAACTCTCTATGTGTTTTGTTGATGCTGATCATATTACCCTCCAGTTATGCATAAAACCGGACAGTATAGAGATCGTGGTTCCCTGTGAAACAATAAGTTGAATCGATCTCCGGTACCTGTTCGGAACACACGGCAAATGCAGGCACACGAAGTGCGCTGTTAAAACCGAACAACTCCGAAGTGCAGATTTCTTCTGTAGGGCCGCCAACGGGCAGTGAAGAAGCCGTGCGTTCCCGGACTTCAGGAATATTGGATGAATCCGTGTCGGTCATTCGTATTAAGACGCACGTGGCAGATAACTGCAATTATACTTCCGGCGAGAGTTAGGGTTTTCCGGAGCGACAAAGCATGGTGTGGACTGTAGGTGTAGATGTAGGTGGGACTTTCACAGATTTCTTTGCCGTTGACGAGTCTAGCGGGGCAGTTCATGTGGGCAAGTTTCCATCGACACCGGGGAATCCGGCCCATGCAGTGCTCAATGGCCTTGAGACACTGGCCCGGGAACACAGCCTAGATCTCTCCGAACTCCGCCAGTTCTCGCATGGTACTACCGTGGCAACCAACGCCCTGCTGCAGCGGCGCGGCGGTGATGTCATGCTGCTGACGACCGCTGGTTTTGCCGACCTGCTCGATATCGGGCGCCAGACCCGGCCGCACATGTTCGACCTTTATCAGGATTACCCTGCAGCCCTGGTCCCAAGGTCGCGACGGATCGAAGTATCCGAAAGAATCACTGCTGGCGGAGAAGTCCTGACTCCGCTTAGTCAGCATGAAATCGAGCGCGCAGTCGACTGTGTCCGCGCTGCCGACCCTCAGTCCTGTGCCGTGTGTTTTCTGTTTGCGTTTCAGAACCCCGAACACGAACGGGCAATTACCGATGCACTGCGTCAGTCTTTGCCAGACATCGAGGTCAGTGCGTCATCTGAAGTTCAGCCTGAATTTCGCGAATTCGAACGTTTCTCAACAACCGTTCTCAACGCTTACCTGCAGCCGGTTATGGCGCAATACATGACTGATCTCGACAGCGGTCTCAAAAGCGCCGCTCCCAATGCCAGCTTTGGCCTCAACCAGTCCAGTGGCGGCCTGATGTCTGTGGGTCGGGCTCAGCGGCTTCCCGTTCGCACTGCTTTGTCTGGTCCGGCCGCAGGCGTGGTTGGCGCCGCACATGTCGCCACTGCGGCACAGCGATCGGACGCTATTACGCTGGATATGGGTGGAACCAGTGCCGATGTTGCGCTGATCCGCCAGGCGCGCGTACCCACGGTGTTTTCCCGGGAAGTTGGCGGCTTTCCCATTCGCATGCCGATGGTTGATGTCGAAACCGTGGGTGCTGGCGGTGGGTCGGTTGCCTGGATCGACCGTGACGGTCTGCTCAAGGTTGGCCCGAAAAGCATGGGAGCAGATCCCGGTCCGGCTTGTTACGGACTCGGCGGCACACAGTCGACCGTCACTGACGCCAACCTGCTTCTGGGTCGACTCGGCGAAGATGGTCTTCTGGGCGGGACGATGAAACTCGACAAGGCAGCAGCGGACTCGGCATTCGATACCTTGGCACAGTCGCTTGACGTGAGCCGTCTGCGCGCCGCTCAAGGCGTGATCGACATCGTTGTTGCCAACATGGTGCGAGCGATCCGTACCATATCGGTAGAACGCGGCCATGATCCCCGGGAATACTGTCTGATGCCGTTTGGCGGGGCCGGTCCACTACACGCCAGGGATGTTGCGCGCAACCTGGGCATTCAAGAGATTCTGGTTCCACCGGCCCCGGGCATCATCTGTGCGCACGGCCTGGTGGTGTCTGATCTGCTGGAGGACTTTGTTGACAGCGGCCGAATCGAGGTCAATGCGGGAAACGTCGAACATATCAGGCAAATCCTCGACTCGCTCAGCCTACAGGCTCGAAAATGGTTCGAACAGGAAAGCATTCTGGATCACACCCGGTCCATCCAACTCCGGCTCGATATGCGCTATGTGGGACAGAATTTCGAACTTGCGGTACCCCTTGAGACAACGGGTAATCAGGTGCCTGAGCTGGTGGTCGACGATCTTCAGCAACGGTTCTTCAGGACACATGAAGGAAGCTATGGCTATTTCAACCCGGACGATCCAATCGAGATCATCAATATCCGGCTGACTGCCCGCGGTCGGCTCTCCCCGCTTGCAGATTACCGCAAACTGGACCCATCAGATACCGCACCGGTTATGGCTGGAGAACGTCAGGTCGTGTTTCATTCCGATAAACCCGTGAACTGCCCCGTGTTTGAGCGCAGCGAGCTTAGAGCCGGTCACATCCTGACAGGCCCAGCCGTGATTGCCCAACTGGATGCGACTACTCTGCTGTATCCAGGCGATGTCGGTACAGTCGATGAATCCGGGACACTCCTTATTACCCTTACGGAGGATCTCAATTGATCCGACTCGACCCCATCAGTCTGGAGATCATATCGAACGCCCTGCGTTCGATTACAGACGAGACCTATGTCGCGCTGATGAAGTCGGCGTATTCAACCAACATTAAGGAGCGCCACGATCACTCGACTGCAATCATGGACCGTTCCGGTCGACTGGTGGTGCAGGCGGTCGAATCCCTGCCGATTCATATCGCGTCCATGCATGGCCTGATGCAAGCACTGCTCGATAAATTCGGCAATGACATTCAACCCGGTGACCTGTTTGTGGCCAACGATCCGCATGCAGCAGGCGGCACACATCTGCCCGATGTCAATCTCGCGATGCCGGTTTACATTGACGACGAAATCTTCGGTTTTATCTGTAACATCGCACACCACGCAGATATCGGTGGGATGGCCCCTGGCAGCATGGCCGGCGGTATGTCTGAAATCTATCAAGAAGGACTTCGAATACCCGTTGTTCGCCTGTTTCGCAACGGCGAACTGCAGCAGGATCTGTTTGATTTGATGCTGCTCAACGTGCGGGTCCCCAAAGAACGGCGGGGAGACTACTTCGCCCAGATCTCGGCCTGTCGCCTGGGTGAACGCCGTCTGCAGGAAGTCGTTGCCGACCACGGCACGGAACAGATCAACACTGCGTTCAGCGATATTATCGACCGGACCCGAAAACGAATGGGCGACAGCATCGAGACCATTCCGGACGGAGACTATCATTTTGCCGACATGATGGATGGCGATGGCATCGATGCCCTGGACCTGCCTATAGAACTGATGATCACGGTAAGCGGTCGTGAGATCACGTTTGACTTTGAAGGCACCTGTGCACAGGTCGCCGGCAATATCAACGTGACCCTGAACGCGACACAGGCCGCGGTCTGCTACTCGCTCAAGGCTCTGCTGGATCCTGACGTGCCCAACAATCAGGGTGTGCTCGATTCAGTAAAGATCCTGGCCCCGCGCAGCACTCTGGTCAACTGCACCTTTCCGGCACCGGTTGCGGCCCGCGCCAACACCTGCCAGAGAATCATTGACGTGGTTCTCGGCGCACTGTCCGTCGCCTTCCCGGAACGGGTCATTGCTGCAGCGAACGGTGCCAATACAACGGCAGTGTTCTCCGGGACAGACCCCAGGACGGGTCAGTCGTACCTGTATTTGGAAACCCTCGGCGGAGGTATGGGGGCAAGACCGACCAAAGACGGAAAAGACGGTGTTCAGGTGCACATCACCAACACATCCAACCTGCCGATTGAAGCCATCGAAATGGAATATCCGCTTGTGGTCGATGAGTACAGCCTCGTTGAAGACTCAGCCGGGGCCGGCAAATACCGTGGCGGAATGGGACTGCGGCGGGTCATCACACCGCGCCATGACAACTGTATTTTTAACGGTGCCGGCGAACGCTTTCGTCACCAGCCCTGGGGGCTGTTTGGCGGTGGCGCCGGTGGCGCCGGACGGTTTCTTTTGCGCTCACCAGACAAAACCACACGGCTGGACAACAAACCAAACGCCGTCAAGGTGCCACGCGACTCTGCCATCGTGATCGAAACACCCGGGGCCGGTGGTTATGGGCCTCCTTCTGAAAGGACTGCCGACTCTCTGCGCGCTGATCGTGAAACAGGCAAGTTCAGCGACGATTACCTGGCGCGGCACTACGGAACCGAAGATCGTTCATAGCAGATTCGGCATCGATCGAGCATAGTTTGCAGCTGTCGACCGCAACCGAATCTTCAGCGCAGCTTTTCCAGCCCGCACCAGTTGGCAATGAACAACGCGATGGTGCCGGTGATACGCTGTACCGAAGCGAGGCTGACGCGCTCGTCGAACGCGTGGATGTCTTTTGATACCGGCCCGTAAACCAGGCAGGGACAGTCGTCGTACAGAACGAAAACCCGTCCGTCCAGATAGCCCGGTGTGACAAACGATTCCAGTGAACTGCCAAAACTCACGGCATGCGCTTGGGACAGTACTTTCTCCGCGTCGCTGCCTTCCTCCAGTACGTAACCGCGGCTGAAAAAACCGTTGTATTCGACCGTCGGTGGGTTGTCAGACAAAAACGGGTCCTCGCGGCTGCTGGACTGCAGGCATGCTTCAATTTCACGGGCCGCGTCCCGCGGGTTGACGCCCGGATAGATGGCCGCACGGATATCCAACGTGCACCAGGCCGGAACGGAGGATGCCCAGTCGCCGCCTGCAATCTTTCCGACATTGAAATTGATCGGGTGATCCAGGTCTTCGAAGTACTTAATATCTGCTCGACGGGCATTCCATTTTGCCTCGAGCTTTTTCAGCGAACCGATCAATCGGTAAGCAGCCTCGATAGCGTTCGCACCCTGACCTGCTTCGCGAACATGCACAGGACGCCCACGGACGTGCACCTGAAACCAGATAACACCCACATTTGCCCGCACCAGCATATCCTCTTCCGGTTCAGGAATCAGTGCCGCATCGGCGCGGTAGCCACGGACCAGCGCGGACAAGGCACCGTTACCGGTACATTCCTCTTCGGTCACAGACTGCAGGAACACATCAGCCGAAGGTTGCAGGTCGAGGTTGCGCAGTGCGTCCAGGGCAAAGATATTTGCGCACAATCCGGCTTTCATGTCGGCGCCGCCCCGCCCGTAGAGCCAGTCACCATCTATCGACGGGTCGAATGGGGGACGTGTCCACATGTCCAGCGGCCCGGTCGGTACCACGTCGATATGACCATTGAGAATCAACGACCGGCCGAGATTCTGTGCGGGAGTGTGTGTACCCACGACATTGACTGCGTTGCTGTAATCGACCTTGACCGGGGAAAAACCCGGGTGCGCTTCGATTTCACCGATATCGATGGCCCAGCGATCCGTCTGATAGCCGCGGGTTTCAAGCGCCGTGTACACCAGCGCCTGGGCGCTTTCCTCCTGGCCCCGCACAGAAGGCTGCCGCATAAGATCCATCGTAAAACCGAGTTGGGATTCAAATCCCGCGGCTACCGCGTCAAGAATCCGGCTGGACAGCTCGCTGTCCAGCTGACCTGGCAGACTACCGCTCACTGACGATCTTCAAGGGTCGCGAGACACAGCATGAGTGGAACAGGACACGCAACCGCCCCAGTAACTGACGTGGTCATAGTCGATCTCGATCGGTTCCACCCCGCGCCGGGACAGCTCGTTGGCTATCCGACTCAGCCCGGAAGGCATGATGTATCGTGAATCATCCAGACTCACACCGACCGTCGCGTAGGCCCGTGCTTCCGATTCGTTCACTTCAATAACTTCCCAGTCGGCAAGAATCTCAGGCAGCTCACAGTCAAGATCGTCGCGATGCAGAAGCAGTAATCCTTCCCGAACTAACACCATGATGCCCAGCAAGTGAAGGAAGTCACCTTTCATCGGCATCGGATGCACCTGGTAGCCAAAAGGACCGATGTAGTGCTCAAGCCAGCGCGTACCGGCTCGATTTGTCGCGATATCGGATTCGCCAACGAAAAGATGGTTGTTGTAGCAGATGATGTCGCCGCCTTCCAGATAGGGCCCGGGACCACCGCTGGACGGTGCAAAAGGTTGCGCTGGAGGCATCACGGCATAATGAGTGTCTGCACCGTCGTCGATCAGCGGCACCACCGTATCACGCAACGGAAACACTTCTTTTCGGCGATAGGCCCGCCGGATATTCACTTCAATATAGTGTGTGCCCACGGTATACACCGGATCAGCCGGGTATAACAGCGACGCACCTGGCTGCAGATCTGCAAGGTAGCCCCTTTCCTCGGCTGTATAGGGTCTGGGCCGGTAGACCTTGACGCCATTGGCCTCATACAGGGCCGCAAGGTTATCGAGTTGTTCTGCTGTTTTTTCCCAGCGCTCCGGCATCGCCTTTCGGATATCCAGGGGTTGATCACCACAGGCTTTCAGTGCGGTCTGAACTTCCTCGTTGTAGTGGTACAGGGTCGGATTGAACGGTGGCAAGCTCAGACCATCGGCACTGCCGACTATCGCGCCGCGCAATGCGCCGTAATCCGTATAGGCACCAAAACTAGGATTTTCCTGGTTCATCATCTGTACTCCAGATCAGTTTAAGCTCAAGTCAGGATCTGACTCACCCGACCTGATTGTCTATTGCAGCCCACGACACGCTTCAGGTCAACGCATAGCATTAGACGGGATGTTCTGAACCGAGTTTACTCGTGGCGAAGTGCTGCGATAGGATCGAGCCGGGACGCTTTGAGTGCAGGATAATAGCCAAAAAATATGCCGACCACGGCCGCAAATCCCATGGCAATCACCGCAGACAAAGGTGAGGTGATCACCGGCCAGCCGGCAATTCTAGCCGCGGCCAGGGAACCCCCAAATCCCAGCACCACACCAACAACTCCCCCGATCAAGGACACCACAACGGCCTCGGTCACAAATTGAAGCAGGATGTCACGACTGCGGGCCCCGACGGCCATTCTCAAACCCACCTCGCGGGTGCGCTCGGTCACCGAGACCAGCATAATATTCATGATTCCAATCCCTCCCACCAGCAGGGAGATTCCTGCGACCGCCGCAAGCAGCAGCGACATTGTCCGCTCCGACTTGGCTCTGGCTTCGAGGAACTGGGCGATATTCCGTACATAAAAATCGTCCGGCTGACCCGGGCGAATCCGGTGACGCTGTCGTAGAAGATCATTGATCTCCTGCTCAGCCGCCTCCAGTACATCGCTCGAGCGCGCTTTGACAGTAATGTCACGCACGTACCGACTGCGGTACCGCTCACCGACATTCATGCGTGACTTGGCGGTTGACAGGGGCACAAATACCACATCGTCGTGGTCGCGACCCCATGAAGACTGACCCTTGGCTCGGGTGACCCCGATTACGCGAAACGGGATTCTCTGGATACGGACAATTTCACCCGTGGGATCCTGTCCGCCGAACAACTGTTCAACGATGGTCTCTCCGATAATCGCCACTTTCGCTGACGCTCGCTCTTCCTGAGGATTAAACGTACGCCCTCGGTCTATGACCCAGTCGCGGGCCCGAAGGTAATCGTCTCCAACACCGAATATCGTCGTAAACCAGTTTAGATTTCCGGAAATCACCTGACCGGTAGACCGGACCGTAGGCGCAGCTATCGCCACCGAAGGGGCCTGATCCTCGATGGCAGCGGCATCAGCCTCTGTCAGGGACACTTTGCTGTTGGCACCCCCTCGCACCCCGCCGGACACACTGGTCCCGTTGCGCACGAACAGAACGTTTTCACCCAGGCCCTGAATCGCTTCCTGGATCCGTTTCTCAGCACCCTTGCCGACGCCGACCATCGCAATGACCGCCGCCACGCCAATGATAATGCCCAGCGTTGTCAGCCCGGTTCTGAGCTTGTTGGCGCGTAACGAAGCCAGCGCGGCCTGAAGGCAATTCCAAAGCGTCATTGCGTCGATGCTCTTGTATCCGCTGTCGGGGTCGAAGGGCTACTGACCTTTTCTACCACTTGGTTTTCACCCAACAGCCGACCATCCCGAAACTTCAGCACCCGCTCTGCGTACCCGGCCACCTCCGTCTCGTGCGTAACCACAATTACGGTCATACCCTGACCATTCAGCTCCTTGAGCAAGTCCAGGATCTCGCGACCGGTCACCGAATCCAGCGCCCCGGTAGGTTCGTCGGCCAGCACGATATCCGGTTGATTGACGATTGCCCGTGCGATCGCCACCCGCTGCATCTGACCACCTGAAAGCTGCGTCGGCCGATGGTGCATGCGATCGGAAAGTCCAACTCTTCCCAGTGCGCTTTTAGCCTTTTCTGAACGCACAGCGCGTGGGTCTCCCCTATATAACAGCGGCAATTCGACATTGGCCTGGGCACTGGCATCGGCCATGAGATTGAATGACTGGAAAACAAACCCGATCTTGTTTCGACGTATGCGGGCCAGGTCGTCAGGCTGGAATTCCGAAACAGCCTCGCCGTCGAGCAGGTATTTGCCCGCTGTTGGCGTATCCAGGCACCCCAGCACGTGCATACAGGTGGACTTGCCTGATCCCGACGGTCCCATGATCGCGATAAATTCGCCTCGATGGATGCGCAGGTCTACATCGCGCAAGGCATGTACGACGTGAGCCCCCACTGAAAAATCCCGACACAAACCCTGGGTCTGGATGACAACGGGTTGCATGGCAGGATCCATTACTCAGGAACCATCCGATGATAGGCCAACGATGACCTGTGCACCTTGAGCAATATCACCGCGGACAATCTCCGTATGGGTACTGTCAGAAATGCCAACCGTAATACCCACCGCGACAGGCTCACCCCCATCGAGTACCCAGACGTTTGCCCGCCGGTAACTCGCACTTTTTTCTTCGGCACGCATCAAGCGGTAGCGTTTCTTCTGATCACTTTCCAGCAGCTTCTCCACCCGCTGTGCGGCCTGGGCCCGGAGCTGGCGAATTGCTTCCCGGAATTCATCGCCACCCATACCGGCTTCCCGCAGTCCCCTAATCGACTGGCCCATCTCGGCGTAGATCGATTGAACCGATGACAGCTGGGCCTCACTCAATTGAAGTTTCTGCGAAAGGTTTTTGATCATTGCCCGCATGCGCTCGCGGCCGCCGCCTCGAGCAGACGCCCCGGAATCTAAGCGCTTGAAACCAGGCGGTTTAAATCGAAGTGCCTGTGACGACACCTTAAGCGCATCTTGTCGTTCACCCAGCACAATCTCTACACTGGCTGTCATACCCGGCATCAGACTCTGATCAAGGTTCTGGGTACCGACAATGACCACGTAGGTCACAACACCTGAGACCTCTATCGGCTGCTTGCGGATCTGCACGACCTCTCCTTTGGAGACCCGGTCTGGATAGGCATCGACTGAAAACCGTGCCTGCTGCCCTTCGGTGATACCGCCGATGTCTGCCTCATCGACACTGACTTCCAGATGAATCTGGCGCAGGTCCTGGGCCAGGGTAAACAGGACTGGTGCCTGTAGACTGGCAGCCACCGTCTGACCCGTATCCGCTGCCCGGTTGATCACAATGCCATCAACCGGTGATCTGATCAGCGTGTGTTCCAGTTCCAGTTCCGCCTGGAGCAGCTTGCCGCCGTGCGACGCGACGTTGGCGTGGGCTGTTCGTATCTGTGCCTGCTGCTTCTTCATCCGGGCCTGTATGCTGGCTACCTTTGCCATCGCCTGAACGTGACGTGCCACCGCATGATCCACTGTACTCTCGGGGATGACCTTACGTTCAAAAAGCGACTGCTGCCTTTCGAGGTCTTCGGCAAGCTCGGCCAGAATCGCTTGTGATCCCAAGAGCTCGGCCTGCAGTTCCTCCAACGCTGCGGTCTGCATGGCAATATTTGCCTCAGCAAAAGCAAGATCGGCTCGAGCCACCTGAACTCTGGCTTCAAAGGGTGCAGCGTCTATCTTGGCAATGACTTCACCGGCCATGACTTTCGAATTGAAGTCCACCAGCACTTCTGAGATCTGACCAGAAACCTGGGAGCCGATGTCGACGGTCATGACAGGCTTCACTCGACCAGTCGAAGAGATGGTCTTTTCGATGGTGCCCCGTTCAACTGTCTCCAGACGATAGGACGCAGCACTCTGGCCTGTGTTCAGGCGAGAGTAGCCGTAGGCAATCGCGACAAGCACGATAACCCCTCCCAGCAGTAGACTTAACCGCCGCATATTTTGTGTCCTCATTGCGCTTTTGGTTCGAGCTAAACCGCGACGCGAGCGCAGGCAAAATCTACCACATCACCCGGTGTCAACCTGAACGCCAGGGTTCTTACGCCAAAAGTCTTAGAAATACCGGGTCAGGTCGCGCTGTCTCAGGCGGCTCGAGCGGCACGTTTTCGCTCATGCCCGCGCAACAATTTTTTCCGCACGCGAATAGCAACCGGTGTGACCTCAACCAGTTCATCATCGTTGATGAATGCTATGGCAGCTTCCAGTGTCAGTTGGAGCGGCGGTGTCAGAAGTATATTCTCGTCGCTGCCGGCTGCCCGAATGTTGGTCAACTGCTTGGCCTTGAGCGGGTTGACCACAAGGTCGCCACTGCGGGAGTGGAGGCCAATCACCATCCCTTCATATACCTGCTCACCGGGCCCGATGAATAACCGCCCTCTTTCCTGCAGATTGAACAATGCATAAGCCAGCGACTTGCCGACACTGATAGAAACCAGCACACCATTGACTCTTTCACCAATCTTCGACTGTGCACGTTCTGCATAACGATCGAACGTATGGTACATCAGACCCTTCCCACGGGTTATCGTCATAAATTCAGACTGGAATCCGATCAGGCCGCGACTGGGCACAGTGTAGTCCAGGCGCACACGCCCGTTACTGTCCGGCAGGATATCCCGAAGTTCGGCACGACGTTCACCGAGTCTTTCCATCACCCGGCCCTGGTCAACAGACTCAACGTCGACTGTCAGCGTTTCCCATGGTTCATGGACTACCCCGTCGATTTCCCGCAGGATGACTTCGGGTCGTGAAATCGCGAGTTCGTAACCTTCACGCCGCATGTTTTCCACGAGAATAGACAGGTGCAGTTCACCCCGACCGGACACCTTGAATTTATCCGGGTCGGACAGCGGCTCCACCCGCAACGCGACATTGTGAATCAGCTCCTGGGCAAGTCGCTGCCCCAGGTTCCGACTGGTCACGAACCTGCCGTCCTGGCCGGCAAACGGCGAATCATTGACCTGAAACGTCATACTCAGCGTGGGTTCATCGACCTTAAGCGCTGGAAGCGGATCAATACACGATGGATCACACAATGTGTCGGAAATGCGCAGGCCATCAACGCCGGTAAAGGCGACGATTTCACCGGCACTGGCACCATCGAGTTCAACTCTATTGAGGCCGTGGAAACCCAGAATCTGCAAAATCCGTGCTTCGCGCACCGATCCATCCGTAGCGGCAACACAAACAACATCATTTCGGGAAAATCTGCCCCGCTGTATCCGGCCTATGCCGATGACACCGACATAAGTCGAATAGTCCAATGCACTGACCTGCAGCTGTAAAGATCCTTCTGGATCAACCGCCGGTGGGGCGACATTGTCCACGATCGTCTGAAACAACGACTGCATGTCGCTGCCGATAGCATCAGAGTCCAGTGCTGACCACCCCTGCAACGCCGACGCATAAACAACCGGGAAGTCGAGTTGACTGTCTGATGCACCAAGTCGGTCAAAAAGCTCGAACGTCTGGTCGACGACCCAGTCTGGACGACTGCCGGGTCGGTCGACTTTGTTCACAACAACGATCGGCGCCAAATCGTGTTCCAGGGCTTTCTGCGTCACGAACCGCGTCTGCGGCATCGGGCCCTCTACCGCATCGACTAAAAGCAGCACCGAATCCACCATCGATAACACCCGTTCCACCTCGCCCCCAAAGTCAGCGTGTCCCGGTGTATCGACAATATTGATTCGCCAGTCCTGCCAGCGAATGGACGTATTCTTCGACAGAATCGTGATACCCCGTTCCCGCTCGAGTTCATTCGAGTCCATGACCCTTTCCTGAACTGCCCCGTGACCCTTGAGCGCGCCAGATTGGCGTAACAGTTGATCGACTAATGTCGTTTTACCGTGGTCAACATGTGCGACGATCGCAATGTTACGCAACGAACTGATCAAGTCTTTCATCTGATTGGAGGAATACGGTGGGTGTCAGCCCGCCAACGGCCGGGCGGGTGCGGATTATAGTGGCGGCACTGTGGTTTGTCGCGCCGGCGCTGATCCGTTCTTGAGAACCAGGCAACAGCGGCCGGCACTCACGACTTGAACATCTGTATAGTCTCGCCACTGGTTCCCACCCAATTCGCTTGCTTCATGCCGTTAAACGCCTACCGAGAACTGCTCAGTACCAACCGAAGACTGCTGGGCTTCGGTTTCGTGACAGCACTGTATTCGAGTTTCGGTCAGACCTACTTTATCGGCATTATCGGCCCGCATATTCAGCTCGAATTTGAGCTCAGCCACACCCTGTGGGGTATGGTCTACATGATCGGCACGATCGGCAGTGCAGCCCTGCTGCCCTGGACGGGTGGACTGATCGACCGTTTTGAATTGCGCCGGTACACCCTCGCGGCCTGCCTTCTTCTGGTCTTCGCCTGTGCCTATATTGCGACCACGACCGGCCCGGTGACGCTTGTGCTCGCCATCTTTCTGCTGCGACACGCTGGCCAAGGCTTGATCTCACACATCTCAATCACCAGCATGGTGCGGTATTTTGATCGTGAGCGCGGCCGAGCCATTGCCTTTGCCTCTCTGGGCTTTACTGCCGGTGAAGCGATACTGCCGGTCATCGCAGTTTTCACACTTGCACTGATAGGCTGGCGCTGGACCTATGGCGCAGCGGCTGTTCTGATCGGTCTGACCGCAATTCCGACGGTGACCTGGCTTTTAAAACACCACGACACTGTACACAGCAGGAGCAGCAAACTAAGCAGAACTGTAACCCAAACCTCACAACTTGCCGTCCGATCCTGGACCCGCAGGGAGGTTATCAGAGACTATTTTTTTTACTTACTCATGCCGGGTCTTCTGGCAGTTTCGATGATCAGTACTGCGCTGTTTTTCCACCACCTCAATCTGGCCGATGAAAAAAGTTGGTCGCACACGTGGATCACCAGTAACTACTCAGTTTATGCCGCCACGACCTGCGCAACTCTGATCTATTCGGGCACCTTGATTGACCGGTTGAGTGCCATTCGCATCATGCCTTACCTATTGACCCCGCTCGTACTGGCGATGTTGACGATCGGCCTTGTCGACAGTGCGTGGGGTGTCGTACCCTATATGCTGCTACTGGGTATACAGTCCGGTCTTTATTTCACGGTGGTCTCAGCGTTGTGGGCCGAACTCTACGGCGTGACTCACATCGGTGCGATCAAAAGTCTTTACGCGTCCGCGATGGTCCTGTCGTCTGCAATCGGCCCGGTCCTCATGGGATCGCTGGCAGACCTGGGGGTTCCGCTCAGCACTGTGTGCCTTTATTTCGCAGCCTATACTGCTGCCGCCGCTGTGTTGGTTGTCCTGGCACTACGAATCCGGAAGAGTCAGCCAGTAGATGTTCCAAGGCCATCTAAGACCAGAGCTTGAGCATGCACACTGACACCGTTCTTGATTATCAGAACCTGGGCCCGGATGAAGTGCTGGCAGCGGTTGAAAGCCGTGGTTACATCTGTGATGGCCACCTGCTGGTACTGAACAGCTTCGAGAACCGGGTTTACCAGGTTGGCGTAGAAGATAACAAAGCATTAATCGCAAAATTCTACCGGCCACATCGATGGAATGACGCCATGATCGGTGAAGAGCATACATTCGCTCTGGAACTGGCAGCTGACGACATCGCTTTAATTGCACCCATCGCAGACACACGTGGAGAAACCCTGTTCCAGTATGGCTCCTACCGCTTCGCACTGTTTCCACGCCGCGGCGGGCGCGCCCCTGATCTTGAAAACCCTGAACATCAGCGTCAGCTTGGACGCTTTATAGGACGATTGCATGCGCGAGGATGTATGCGCGCCTACGAACATCGGCCCACGCTTGATGTAACCACATTCGGCGTTGAGTCGTGCCAGTTCATTCTGGCACATGACTTCATACCAAAAGATCTGGAAGCGGCTTATCAGTCACTCACCGAAGATCTGATTCAGCAGATTGGCTGGTGTTATGAGCGTGCTGGTTCGGTCGATCTGATCCGCACACACGGCGACTGTCACATCGGCAATATTCTGTGGACCGATGATGGTCCTCATCTTGTCGACCTAGACGATTCCCGTATGACACCGGCTATTCAGGACCTGTGGATGTTCTTGTCCGGAGACCGAACCGAACAGGAGGTTACCCTTGCTCGACTGCTTGAAGGATACACCCGGTTCTATGAATTCGATGCACGCCAGCTACACCTTGTCGAAGCACTGCGAACACTGCGGCTGATCCATCACTATGCCTGGCTGGCCCGGCGATGGACTGACCCGGCGTTCCCCAGAGCATTTCCGTGGTTCAACTCACAACGCTGCTGGGAGCAACACATACTCGATCTCCGCGAACAGGCGGCACTGATGTCGGAACCTCCGTTGAACATCCCTTGAGCGCTTGAATGGGCACCACGTCGGCCGAGTCAGGTCCTACCCTTTTGACAGGTCTTAACCACTGCTGGTCGGTAAACCACTGTGTTGCCAAGCTTCGAAACCGCCCTCGATATGGGAGACCTTCTCGAACCCCTGCTCCGAGAAGAACGACGCAGCGCCGGCACTGGAAATGCCATGGTAACAGTAGACAATCAGTGGCTGCTGTCTGTCGGCAGACTCAAGAAACTCCTGGATATTAGTATCATTGATATGCACGGCATCAGCCAGGCGGGCCGCTTGAAACGACTCAGGATCTCGTATGTCAACGAGCGTGACATCTCCGTCAGATATCGCCTCGTGGGCTTTTGCGGGCGCAAGTTCAAGATACATAGAATCCTCCAAGTTGCTCAAAACAGACCATAATGCAAAATTCAGATCAGATAAACCGAGAACCATTACGGTAATACGGGCTCTGTCTGCATAACCGGACTTACGAACCGTCAACACTGATGAAAACCGAACCCGACACAACGCCGGCAACTCCGTCTGACGGGGAAAACGGAAACCTATGGAAGACCTGCGCGCTGGTGTTGCCTTTTTTCTGGCCGGCAGGGCGCAAAGACCTCAAGGCCCGGGTCGTGGTGGCCGTGGTCAGCCTGGTTATGGCCAAACTCGCAAATCTCACCGTGCCCTTGATTCTCGGCAGGGCCGTGGACACACTGTCGAGTCTGGAAGATCAGATGGGCCTGCTGTTTGGCATTCCCATTGCCGCGCTCGCGGCCTACGGACTGGCACGGTTTTCTTACGTTGTCTTTAACGAGATCAGAGATGCGGTCTTTTCCAGGGTCTCCCAACATGCCGTCCGGCAGGTCGCCATCAAGGTCTTCAATCATCTGCACTCGCTATCGATACGCTTTCACCTTGAGAGAAAGACCGGCGCACTGAACCGGTTTATCGACCGGGGCACCAACGGAATTCAGTTTCTGCTGACTTTCGTTGCCTTTAACATCCTGCCGACCCTGTTCGAAGTGGTTCTGGTCTGCGGCATTCTCTGGTACCTGTTCGGTATCTCTTATGCACTGGTCACAGCAGTCACTATAGGCATCTATGTGTGGCTGACCTTTGGCATCACGGCCTGGCGCATGCGTATCCGCCGCAAAATGAACGATGCGGAAAATGAAGTCAGCACACGCCAGGTCGACAGTCTGCTCAACTTTGAGACAGTACGATATTTCAACAACGAATCGCATGAACTGACCCGTGTTGACCAGGCACTCAAGACCTATGAGCAAGCCGCAGTCAAAAGCCGCGAAAGCTTGTCTCTCCTGAATGTCAGCCAGGCGATCGTCGTGCTCAGTGGTATCACCATCATGCTGATCATGGCCGCCCTGAATATCCGTGACGGCACGATGACTATCGGGGGATTTGTGGTGGTAAACACCTATCTGATGCAGCTGTCCATCCCACTGAATTTTCTTGGCACGGTGTACCGAGAAATCCGGCAGGCTCTAGTCGATATGGAGAACATGTTTTCCCTGCTGGAAGAGGTGCCGGAGATCAAAGACCTGCCTGGCGCGCAGCCTCTGGGCTCTACCCGGGGTGACATCAGATTCACCGACGTTCACTTTGGCTACGACGTGCAAAGGAAGATTCTGCATGGCATCAGCTTTCAGGTGAAAGCCGGAGAAAAAGTGGCCATTGTCGGTCCCACAGGTGCCGGCAAGTCAACGATCAGCCGTCTGCTGCTGCGATTTTACGAGCCCAGTTCAGGCCGGATCTCAGTCGATGGTCTCGATTTACAGGAAATTACTCAGACGTCACTCCGCGATGCCATCGGTGTGGTTCCGCAGGATACCGTTCTGTTCAACGACACGATCTATTACAACATCGCCTATGGAGACCCGAGTGCCGACGAACAGCATATCTACGAAGCCGCCCGTACAGCCAGGATTCACGATTTTATTGTGCAACTGCCCGCCGGCTACCAGACCCGTGTCGGTGAGCGAGGTTTGAAGCTCTCCGGTGGCGAAAAACAACGTGTCGCAATTGCCCGGGCCGTACTCAAGAACCCGACAGTATTTTTCTTTGACGAGGCCACCTCTTCCCTGGACAGCGCAACAGAAACCGATATACAGACGAACCTGGATGAAATCTCCAGCGGGCGGAGCACCCTGATCATTGCCCATCGGCTATCCACGGTGGTCTCGGCCGATCGAATCCTGGTGCTGGACGATGGCCGAATCATCGAACACGGTACCCACCAGCAACTGTTGGCTAAGGACGGGCTTTACGCGGCTCTTTGGCAAGAACAGGAAAAAGAACGCAAACGCAGTCAGCATGCCTGAATTTTGCCGCCAGCGAAAAACTGTTTAATATGATGTTTCTACCTGACCCGATAGCTAAAGCTGCGGCTTCAGACCGGATGGCCCGGATTGGGTACACTCGAACACAGCTCATGACTTCTGCCCCTTCGCCCGATACCACTCGCCTTGTGCCCTGGTTGGAGTCGAACGTACCAGGGTTTTCTGGGTTTGAAACCATCGAGAAATTCCCCACCGGTCAGTCCAACCCGACCTACCGCGTGCGTGCGCGCAGCGGCCGTTATGTACTGCGGCGAAAACCTTTAGGCCAGCTGCTTAAGTCGGCCCACGCTGTGGATCGAGAGTATCGAATCATGCGAGCGCTGGCCGATACAGCTGTGCCCGTGCCGCGGATGTACACACTGTGTGAAGATGACAACGTATTCGATACGATGTTCTACATCATGAGCTGCGTTGAAGGTCGAATATTCTGGGATCCATCTCTATCAGAACTGGCCGCATCCGATCGCGGCCAGCTTTACGATGAAATTATCCGGGTCCTTGCGGAACTGCACAGCGTAAATCATGTTGCTGTTGGCCTCGAGGATTTCGGACGCCCCGGGAGCTACTTTGATCGCCAGACTGGCCGCTGGAGTAAGCAGTATCGTGCCAGTGAGACCGAAAGAATCGAAGCGATGGAACACCTTATGGACTGGCTGCCCGAACATTCGCCGCCGGACGATGGTCAGAATGGTTTGATACACGGCGATTACCGACTGGACAACATGATTTTTCACGACCACGAATACCGGATCCTGGCGGTGATCGACTGGGAAATCTCGACAGTCGGCCATCCCCTGGCAGACCTGGCTTATTTCTGTATGGGCCTGCGCATAACTCCGGGCCAGCACATTCAGGGGCTAGGCGGCAAGGATCGTCGCGCTCTGGGTATACCCGAAGAAGCGCAGATGCTTGACCGATACTGCCAGCTGCGCGGCATTTCCGGTATCGATAACTGGCACTACTACATCGCTTTCTCTCTGTTCCGGCTGGCCGCAATACTGCAGGGTGTCTACAAACGTTCGCTTGACGGGAATGCATCAAACGAACGGGCAGCAAAAATGGGCAGCATGGTGCGCCCTCTGGCTGAGTTGGCCGAACGCATCCTCAACGATGAACGCACCTGATTGCAGTACAGTTGACTGATGGATTTCGCCTACACACCTAAGGTCGAGGCACTGCGTGCCAGAGTCAATACGTTTTTAACTGAACACATCGTGCCTCGGATCTGGCTGTGGCACGAAGAGATAGAGCAAGGGCAGTTTCCGGTCTCCTTTATGGAACCCTTGAAGGCCCGAGCGCGTGATCAAGAGCTCTGGAACCTTTTTCTACCGGACCTTCGGGAACAAGAGCCCGGGACTCGTCTCAGCAACCTGGAATACGCTCCGCTCGCTGAAATCATGGGCCGTGTGGCCTGGGCATCTGAGGTGTTCAACTGCAATGCACCCGACACCGGTAACATGGAACTCCTGCACATGTTCGCGACACCTGAACAGTATGAGCAATGGCTGCGTCCGCTGCTGCAGGGTGAAATACGATCCGCGTTTGCGATGACAGAACCGGATGTGGCGTCATCGGATGCCACCAACATCCAGACCCGTATTGAACGCGTAGGGGATGAATACGTAATCAACGGCCGAAAATGGTTTATCACCAATGCGGCTCATCCCCACTGCCGGCTGATTATCCTGATGGGGAAAACCGATCCTGAAGCCGCGCGACACAGCCAACAAAGCATGGTGCTTATTCCCATAGACACACCCGGCGTGAACATCGTACGCAACATCCGGATCATGAATCACCACGCCCCGGAAGGTCACTGCGAGATGATCTTCGATAGCGTCCGTGTGCCTGTAAGCAACCTGCTCGGCCAGGAAGGCAGTGGCTTCACGCTGGCCCAGGCCCGCCTTGGACCGGGTCGGATTCACCATTGTATGCGTTCAATCGGAGCAGCAGAACTTGCAATGGAACTGATGATCAAACGGTCGAAACAACGACAGACCTTTGGCAAAAACCTTTATGAACACGGTGCCGTAACCGACTGGATTGCCCGTTCGCGAATCGAGATCGAACAAGCCCGCTTACTGGTTCTGAAAACTGCCTGGCTGATCGATGAGCGTGGCGCCCAGAGCGCCCGCAAGGAAATTGCCATGATCAAGGCTCTGGTGCCCAATCTTCATGTCACCGTGATTGATCGGGCCATGCAGTTGTTCGGGGCAATGGGTATCAGCCCGGACACACCCCTGGCCGATCACTGGACCTGGGGCCGGGCACTGCGCTATGCCGATGGACCGGATGAGGTCCACCTGCGGTCAGTCGCGCGTGCGGAATTAATGGAGCATGATGACGACGATGGAACCACCGCCGCCTACCTCAGGCCCTCAGAGGCACCCTAACCGCTACATCGGCACTGCTGGAACGTACCCGGTTTACTCAACCGGATCTACCGTGGCAGTATCGATCGCGAAGGTTACCAGATGGTCGACTTCGAACCTTATCCCGATGTCATCACCGACTTCGAAATTGGCGTGGCTGGGAAACAGGGTTAACACGGTCGTGCCAGTTTCAAAACGAATCGTATAGAGGATTTCAGCTCCCTTGAAGGCTTTGCGTACGACACGGCCTCTGATCGGGCTGTCTAAATCGAGCACTACATCGTCGGGCCGAATCAGCACTTCGACCTGACTGCCAGGCGGCGTCACAATACTCTGATCTCCGGTGAGTTCTCCAAATTCAGAATCCACCGTGCGGGAAGTTTTGACTTCGGCGGGTAGAAAAATTCCGTTGCCGATAAAATCGGCAACGAAACGGTTTCCGGGTTCGTGATACAAGTTGTAAGCCGTGTCCCACTGCAGAAGGCGCCCGTCCGCCATCACTCCGACCTTGTCACCCATTGCAAACGCATCATTTTGGTCGTGGGTCACCAGGATGCAGGTGATCCCGTTTGCTTTGAGCATATCGGCCACCTCCTGTCCCATCCGTTCGCGTAGATCCAGATCCAAACTGGAAAACGGCTCATCCATCAGCAGTAACAGTGGCCGGGGTGCCAGTGCTCGTGCAAGCGCAACCCGTTGCTGCTGGCCACCAGAAAGCTCATGTGGAAACCGCTGTGCCACGCTCGTCAAGCCGACACGTTCCAGTAATTCCGACACCGTCGTGCGCCGTTCTGGCGCAGACAAAGTACGCAGGCCCGACCCGACATTTTGCTCAACAGAAAGATGAGGAAACAGCGCATGGTCCTGAAACACCATCCCGACCCGGCGCTTTTCCGGTGACAGGATCTCGCCCGGTCGTGAGATACATTGACCATTGATCGAGATACTGCCGGAAAGCAGCGCCTGAAACCCGGCAACTGCCCGCAGCACCGTGGTCTTGCCGCAACCACTGGGACCCAACAGGCAAACCTGTTCGCCTTTGTTAACAGTCAGACTGAGATCATAGACCGCCCGTTCCAGACCATAATTGCAAGAAATACCCTGAATTTCGAGTAACGGCACATCAGGAGAACCGTCCAGAAAGGTCTTTGAAGGCGTCCTGCTCATAACCTAAGTCACTGTACCACTGCTGAGTCGGGTTGAACGAGCCCGTGCGGTCATGGTGCTCAGGAATAAAACTGGAATCAGTCCAACCAGTACTATGGTCAATGATCCCAGTGCCGCTTCGCCGAGCATCTCGTCAGATGCAAACCAGTAAACATGCGTCGCCAGGGTCTCAAAATTAAAAGGTCTCAGAATTAATGTGGCCGGCAGTTCTTTCATACAGTCCACAAAAACAATCATGACAGCTGTCAGCATACCGCCTCGAATCAGTGGCATGTGATAGCGCAGAAGCGTTTCGCCTGCCCCGTAACCCAGTGTTCGAGCGGCCATGTCTAACGATGGCGATACCTTGGCCAGGCTGGATTCGACCTGGCCCAGGGCAACAGCAAGAAAGCGGACCACGTAAGCAAATACAACCGCCACCAGCGTGCCGCTGAGCAATAATCCAGTGGATATCCCGAACATCTCCCGCATCAGTGCGTCCAGGGAGTTGTCAAAATAGGCGAACGGTATCAGCACACCCACCCCCAGCACGGCACCCGGCACGGCATACCCTAAAGATGCAATGCGCGCCGCAAAGCTGATAACTCGCCCGCCACGCAAGCGCTGTCCGTAAGCAATCAGCAAAGCAACCAGCAGCGCCCCCGCAGCCGCGATTGCAGAGAGCATAAGACTGTTCAGTACATAGGTCCTGAAGTCTACTGTCCACGATTCATCAAAATAGATTACCGCCAGCCTGATCAGAACAATCAACGGAATGACAAAACCGATGAGTATGGGCAGCAGGCAGGCCATGAAAGCCAACAGCTTGGGCAAACCTTCGAGGTGGTAGCTGGGTAACTCACGAAAACGACTGCTGACGTTCTGGTACACCTTCTGCTGACGGCGACTAAAGCGTTCTACAGAGATCAATAAAACAACAAAGGCCAGCATAGCGGTTGCGATCTGCGCGCCGCCAACCAGACTGCCCATACCCTGCCACACATCAAACAGTGCGGCAGTCATGGTCTGCACGGCAAAGAAATCAACCGTGCCAAAGTCGTTGAGTGTTTCCATCAATGCCAAAGCCACACCGATTACAATTGCCGGGCGGGCTGCAGGCAAAGACACACGAAAGAAAGTTCGCCACGGGCCATGCCCCAATACCCGGGTCACCTCCAGAACATTCACCGATTGTTCGAGAAACGCGGCACGGGCGAGCAGATAAACGTAGGGATAAAGGACGACGCCCATCAGTGTGACAGCACCGCCAAGGCTTCGGATCTCAGGAAACCAGTAGTCCTGTGGCGCCTGCCAGTCAAACGCCATGCGAAGAAAAATCTGAACTGCACCGGAATATTCAAGTAAATCAGTGTACGCATAGGCGATAACGTAGGCTGGAAATGCCAGCGGCAGCAGCAGTAACCATTCAAAAACCCGCCGGCCCGGAAAACGACACATCGTCATCAGCCACGCAGTCGTTACACCAGTCAGAAGGACACTCGTCCCGACACCCAGCATGAGCCAGAGTGTCGTACTGACGTAGCCCGGCAATGATGTGGAGATTAGGTGAGACCAGATATCGCCGCTGGGTCTCAGTGCTGTCCAGATGACAGCAGCAACTGGCAGTGCGACCAATATGGCAACAAATACAGATGCTAACGTCCAGCTTTTCTGCGGTAAGTCAAAGCCGAAACGAAATCCTTTAAATCCAGCCAGCGTGGAGGCATTCGCCATGAAATCGTGATCACCCTGGAGAAAGAGTGCCGAGAAGTTGGCGCTTCAACCGCTGACAGGCTGCTCGCTTATCCACCGTTAAAATTCACTTCATCCGCCAATTTGATCGCGGCAGCTCTGTTGTCGGCGACAACAGCCATACTGAGCGAGTCTTCCTTAAAACTACCCCAGGAGTTTTGCAGGTCACTCCAGGCAATACCCGGTTTAACCGGATATTCTGCATTTTTCTGAGCGTACATTTCCTGACTGGTTTCACTGGCAAGGAAAGCCATCAATTTTATGGCGTTGTCCTTGTTGGGCGCGTGCTTGGTCAACGCAACGCCGCTCACATTCATGTGTGTGCCCCGTCCCGCCTGGTTGGGAAAAATAACATTGACGGCCTCGGCCCACGGCACCTGCTCCGGGTCCTTGAGCATCTTGGCTATGTAGTAGTGATTGATGACCGCAATATCACAAACCCCTTGTTTGATTGCTTTGACTTGTGCGCGGTCATTACCCTGCGGCTTTCTCGCGAGGTTATCTCTTAATCCAGAAAGCCAGGTCCGTGCTCCCGCTAAGCCGTGATGGGCGATCATACTGGCTGTCAAAGCCACCATATAGGGATGTTTAACCGAACGGGTACAGATGCGTCCTTTCCACTTTGGATCGGCGAGATCTTCATATGTCGAAATAGCCATCGGGGCAATGCGTTCTTTCGAGGCCACAATGATTCTCGCTCTCGTTGTTAAACCGAACCAGTGACCATTAGGCTCCATGTAATTGTCGGGTATGTCTGCAGCAAACATAGACCGATCCACTGATTGAGTGAGTCCGGCTTTATGGATATCAGACAAACGGCCAATATCCACGGTAAACACAAGATCAGCTGGACTGTTTCGACCTTCGCTTTGTAGTTTCGCAAGCATGCCTTGCTTGGCATACACCGAGTTAACCTTGATGCCGGTCTGTTCAGTGAATGCTGCGAACATCGGATCGATCAATTTCGGTTTACGATAACTATAGACGTTCACCTCACCGACCTGGCCCGCCGACACTGAACTTGCCAGAGCAATGACTACACTCAGCCAGACAACGACACACTTCTTAGCCACTTTTTCTCCACTGACAATTAATATAACGAATTATCTTTAGAAACGAATGCGAATGATTCGTATTAAATATAAACTACCGAGCACTGTCAATACTGTGATGACAGACCGGCGCCAACTCAATCAGGTGCCGGTCGAAAGAAACGCCGAGACTTACCTCGCGATCTCCGATCGGGCAGCTGCAGCGGGGAGGAATACCACAACGATCAAGATTGCCAACGCGGCTGCCGTCAGCACCCAGAACAATGCGTCAAAACCCCAGAACCCGTAAATCCAGGCGATCAAAGGGATCGAACTCGCACTGACCGAAAAGGTGACGATATAGCGAAGACCAAACACCCTGCTGCGCCATTCACTGCGCGTAATCCGGCCGATGAGTACGTCGTTGATGGGTATCTGCCCAAATACCGCCAGCATGAACACCGCGCTGACTGCCAGCGCAACTGAGCCCGTAGCCCCGACCATCAGTGTAAAAAACACAACCTGGATTCCGGCAACCACCAGAAAAACCAGCTTAAGTGATATCCGGTCCAGCAGGTAGCCGACAATGAGCTGTCCGATTGAGGCCAGTGCAAACACGGCAAACGCGAATCCACCCACCGAAGTAGCTGTGACGGCGAGTTCCCCCAACCGTTCATCAAAAATTTTGGGCAACGAAAATGTGGTGCTTTGAAAAATCAGTCCACCGACTGCGGTTGAAAAGAAAATGACGGCAAAGATTTTTATCAGAATGGTACCTGTAACCTGTAACGTCTGGCCAGAATTTGCTTTCGCGCCACTTGCCCTGTCTGCATCGTTACCTGACTGACGGATCGCAAACAGAAACAATGCGTAGGCGAGCCCGAGCACGATACAGACCACGCCCGGCCAGACAAATGCTGAACGCCACCCGGTCTGATCGATCAGGAATCCTGTAATCAAGGCCGCGCAGCCGACGCCTAGATTTCCGAATACGCCGTTGACCGCCAACGGCATACCGGTTTTCGTTCGGCCTTGCACAACCATCGCTAATCCAACAGGATGATAGATAGCACCGAACATGCCGATGACGAACAACCCTAACCCGATCTGCAGGGGTGTATCTGCCAGGGCCGTGAGCACAGCCGCAATACCAATGCCCAGGAAAAACAACAGCATCATACCCTCCCGACTCCACTTGTCGGCCAGCCAGCCGGCCGGTACAGCAAACAAACCAAAAGCCACGAATCCAGGGGTTGCATAGGGAATCAGTTGCGCATAGCCCATGCCCCACTCCCGGGCGAGTGCAAGAGCCGCGACCGCCGCAAAAATCAGGATAATCAGGTGATCAAAAAAATGACCTGCATTGAGAAACAGGAATTCCAATTGCCGCCGCTTCAACTGCCGAATCCTTTTTGTGGTTCTTCTTCTGGGTGCCGGAACCAATCAAAATCTTGGTCAGTGCCAACCCGACGTTGGAATAAGCCGGCAGTTTGACACACAATCAGCCCTCACGATACTGAAGCAACGAGAGCAGACATGTCCTGGATCAAGACAATTGCCTACGACAGTTCGTCCGGTTACCTGCGCACGCTGTATGACCGGGTCAAAGGCCCAGACAATAACGTCGACAACATCATGATGGCCCACAGCCTGCGCCCCCATACCATGGATGGCCACATGGTGATCTACAAGAATGTTCTGCACCATTACTCGAATTCACTGCCCAAGTGGTTTCTGGAGACGATCGGCGTCTGGGTCAGTCTGCTGAACCAGTGCGACTATTGTGTGGTGCATCATTTTGCCGGTCTTAAGCGGCTACTGAATGACGATGACCGTTCTGACCGCTTAAGACAACGATTGGAAGCGGCAGATATCGAAAGTCTGGATCTCACCCCTCGCGAGAAATTGGCGCTGTCTTATGCCAGGCAACTGACGCTAAGGCCGGCCGAGATGGATGCTTCACTGATTGAGGCACTGCGTGATAGCGGATTTGAGGACGGTGAGATCTTGGAGATCAATCAGGTCGTCGCTTATTTCAATTATGCCAACCGGACCGTACTTGGACTGGGTGTATCGACTGACGGAGATATCCTCGGGCTCTCCCCGGGCAACTCCCAGGACCCGGACGACTGGCGCCACGGTTAGCCTGGCAGCCAGTGCAGTTGGCGCCGGATCAGATAGCGTTATTTTAGGACGCGGGCTCCAGGGCAACACCGCCGCGCAGACTGTCAGCTTCGACTGTACGCCAGAGCGGCGCATGATCTTCCGGTAATACCCGGTTTCCCGGCGGGCACAGCCAGATCCGCATCAAGTTTCGTTTATACCCGGACTCCTCGTCATCGATGAACGGTCGACGCGCATGATAAATCACGTGGTTATTCAGAAATTGAATATCGCCTGGCTCAAACACACTTTCCACACAGTGTTCATCCGCAAGCTCTGCCAGAAGATCCAGTGCAACCCATTGTTCATCCATCATTGTCGGTACTTCGGGCAACAACTGGGCCGCCTCCACATAAGTGCGAGAGTAATGACTGGTGAATTTCCCCTCGCGACAACCAAACACAGGCAATGGGTAAAACATCTGGCCACCCCCTTGCTCCTCGCCCAAACGCGAGCGGAAAATCGGTGCATACAACAGCGTGGCAAGCGCAGGCCGCCTACGAATCATCTCGTTGTGCACAGTCACCGAACTGGCGATTCGTGTCTCACCACCGCTCTTTGCGCGACCGACACACAGCAACCCCACGATATCGGCTCGATCAGTATGAAACCGCAGTTCTGCAGTCGACGCGGTTCGTGCCCGGGAAGAAAGAAAGACACCGTCTCCGCTTGTCATCTGACCATAGCGTTTCCCAACCCCTTCCCCTTCGTTACAGATTTCCCGGAGCAGCTGGCCCTGTGAGTTCTGGTAGACCGGTATCCCTAGATGCAGGCACAAGCCATACCACAGTGTGCGCAACTCGTCAGCTGTGTAGCGCTCCGGCGAAATGCCACGCAAACAGACCATCCCGCAACCGTCTTCAAGTTCGTTCGAAATCGCCTCGAGTTTTTGCGACAGCTCCGGCAACGGGAACTGAGACTTTGTCAGTGACGACCAGGCAATCTGCCGGGACATCACCACATCAAGGGCACTGTCCAGGCAGGCTAATTCATCCGCGTGCAGAACGACTGACCAGCCACTGTTCTGATCCAGCTCTGCTGCGGTCCAGGCAAAGGGGCCGCAAAGCGGTTTGATTCTAGGCGCGCTCATAGTGTGAATATAAATCGCAGGTTGCTGCCTCAGCTACCGTTTCAGCGCGAGTGTCAGGCCATCACCGACCGGAAGCATACTCAAGGACACCCGATCATCGTGATGCAGAAAAGTATTCAAGGCACGAATTGCTTCGGTATCCTCATCGGTCTTATCCGGGTTGGCCACACTACCGCCCCACAGCACATTGTCAATCAGCAGCAACCCCCCAGTCTTCAGCAACGCCAGTACGTGCTCGTAATAGGATCGGTAGTTCGTTTTGTCCGCATCGATAAAACCGAAGTCGAACGTGCTTTCTTCTCCGGCATCACGGATGGCCTTAAGGGTATCGACTGCCGGTCCGATCCTGAGACTGATCCGATCGCTGACCCCGGCCTGTTCCCAGTATTTTTTGCCCACAGCCGTCCACTCCTCGCTCACATCACAACAGATAAGTGCGCCATCTGCAGGCAGTGCCTGCGCGACGCACAGCGCACTGTAGCCGGTAAAGGTTCCGACCTCGACCGCTTTGCGGGCGTCGGTCAGTTCGACCAGAAATGCCATGAACTGTCCCTGTTCCGGGGAGACCTGCATCATGCCCATCTTCATGGGTCTGGTCTCTTCACGCAACTGCTGACAGAAAGTGCTCTCGCGCAGCGAATGCCCTAACAGATAGTCGTGAACCTTTTCACTGAGTTGAAATGTTGACCTCGACATGTTGGATCCTGGTTAAGTCTGATTATTGCTTGTTCTAATATCTGCCGTGTCTGACATCCAGACTCAATAGGCCCCGAATACGGTCTACCATTTCTCTCCGAATGGACGCAGATCCAATTCAAAAGTCCAGGCAGAACGATGCTGGCAGGTTAGATCGTAAACACTCTGGGCGATATCGTCTGGCTGCAGATAATATTCATCCGGAATATCTGGCCGGGCAGCCCGGGTCCTTTCAAGATCAATGATGCCGTCGATAATCACATAGCTGACATGTATACCCGTGGGACCTAAGCGTCGGGCCATCGACTGGGCCAGACTGCGCTGCGCCGACTTCGCTGAAGCAAATGCTGTCGAATTGGCACCTCCACGCAATGATGCGGTCGCACCAATCACGACAATCGAGCCACTCGCGCGGGCCTTCATGGGGGGAATCACCTGCTGGCTGGCAACAAGCAGACCCAACGTGTTGGTCCGCCACGACGACTCCATCCCTTCGATTGTGGTCTCTTCCACGCTGTTCCATTCGCCAGATCCTGCGTTATAGATCAGCACATCTACTTCCCCCGCCTCACCACGAATACGATCAAAGGCGGTCTCTATGGCTTCGGGGTCCCTCACATCGCAGGCGATGGGCAAAGACCCAGGCAGCTGAGCCGAGAGCGATGCGAGATAATCAGCATTTCGAGCCAGCATCACGATCGAGTAACCTTCGGCGGCAAATCGACGGCAACACGAGGCACCGTTTCCCGGGCCAACGCCGGCAACCACACAAACTTTGGACATCTCTGTTCCTCCTCAAAGGTACTCCTGCCCTTATTCTGACCGAACCCGGTTGAGACTTCATCTCTGTCAGTCGATTCTCTGGTACTCGTATGCCCCGCCGCTACACCCTTTCCCGATACCCAATCACGTTACAATCAGCACCATCCGCCGTAGATGCCAGGCAGAAAATCCGCAGGATACAAGAACATGCCGAGTGAAACAGTTGTCGAACTGAAAACACAGCGACCTGTGCATGAACAACCACAGCATTCATACACGATACCCTCATCTCTTTACCTGGACGAAAAAATATACGAACAGGAAAAACAGAACATCTTCTACTGCAACTGGCATTACGCGGGCCATGCCTCACAGTTAAGCAAAACCGGTGACTACCTGACTGCCAGCGTTGCCGACGAGAGTGTTTTCATCGTTCGCTGCCAAGACGAAACATTGCGCGGGTTCTATAACGTCTGCAGGCACCGCGCCCATCAGTTGCTTGAAGGCAGCGGTAACACCCACAACATCGTCTGCCCCTACCACGCCTGGTCTTATGCACTTACCGGGGAGCTGCGTCATGCCCGTAATTCCGAGAAAGTCCCCGGCTTCGATAAATCCGAATTCTGTCTGCAACCGGTACAGGTCGATACTTTGTGTGATTTTGTTTTTTTCAATCTTGACCTTGAAGCGGACTCGCTCAATAACCAGGCGCCTGGGCTGGAACAAGATCTCCAGGAACGCCTACCGAACTTGGATCAAATGAAGCCGCTTGATACGTTTACCTACGGACCCGCTGCTATGGCGGCAAACTGGAAAGTGGTGGTCGACAACTTTCTGGAATGCTATCACTGCGCTCCTGCGCACCCGGATTTTGCGACCCTGTTCGACATGTCCAGCTACCAGATGGAGACCTTCAGCAACTGGTCGCGACAACTGGGCCCTGATACCCGTGCAAAAAACACTGCCTATGCGCTGGCCCCGGACAGTCCAAACCGTTCAGGTGCATTCTGGTATCTGTGGCCCACCACAACCATCAATCTGTTGCCCGGTGAACCTTACTTACTCGTACTGTCGTTTCTTCCCTTGGATCATGAACGCACCAGTTTCTTCGGTCACCGCTATGGCCTGTCTGATAACAGTCAAGTTGATGCACAGGACCATTACATGAACACCGTGCTCGGCCCGGAGGATGCCGCTCTGTGTGAATCCGTTCAAAAAGGACTCAAGTCCCAGTCGTACGATCAGGGACGATTTATCGTCGATCCCGACTTAAGCGGTATCGCCGAACATGCGGTTCACCAGTTCCATAGGCTAGTACTGGCCGCGTTGGAACCGACCGGTTGAAGGAATACCTGATCAGGGCTAAGAGGAGAGATCTAAACATGGCAGCTGCCCTGGATTCCTGGCACGACATCATCCGCAGCGGTGACGCGTCGGCACTGGACACCCTGATTGCCGATGACGCGGTCTTCCATTCACCAGTGGTTCATACGCCACAGGTGGGCAAGGCCATCGTGGTGAAATACTTAACAGCAGCAGCCAAGGTGCTGCTGAATGGGAGTTTTCACTACGTCAGGGAAATGGTCGATGAGCGCCAGGCCATGCTGGAGTTTGAGGTGACCATCGACGACATCGTGATCAACGGTGTGGATCATATCTGCTGGAACGACAACAATCAGATCATCGAATTCAAGGTCTGGGTACGTCCGCTCAAAGGCATGCAGAAACTCCACCAGTGGATGGCGAAAACGCTCAATGTGCCAAACGACAAACCGTCGCCGTAGGATCAGTCCTAAACCTGAACAGCTCCATGATGCGGTTCACTGCGCCACCACATCCCGCAAAACCCGATGGCATAACTCGACGCGCCGTCAGTCTCCAGCGGCAGGGCGCATCCGACTCTCTTCGTCGATGATCCGCCGGCCCTTGAGAATCGTGTGACTGATAGCCTGGTCCCGGTCCATGTGGGTCTCGGCCCGGATAAAGTGGCGTGATTCGACTTCGCCATCGACTTCCCGCTCAATAAGGCCTTCCGTGGTCCAGCCGTTCTCACCCTGTCGGGGCGTCGGTACAATTGTGAAACCCTCATGTTCTACCGCGTCTTTCCGGCTATCACTGTCGCCGTTATCTGCTCTGCCAGAAAAGTGCTTCTTCAGAAAATCAAAAACCATATTCACGTACCTCCTGCTACTCCGAGTTGTACCTTCTGCCACCCTGCTACAGGGTCTGCGGCATACTGCATCACAACGCACATCTCATCGTAATCACCGTACTTATCCATCTCAAGCCGCAGGCCTATTCCTGGCCAAGCATCAGTTCTTTGAGATGATCGAGTCCAACCGGACCGGAAACAAGTATACGTCGATGAAACTCCTTGAGCGTAAACCATGCCTCATGTTCGGCTTGAGCACGCAGGTCCAAGATAAACTGTTCGCCTACTTTGTAGGAGATTGCCTGGGCCGGCCATCCCAGATAACGTGTTACTTCGGAGCGAGCACCCACTGGCGACATCAGACCATAGTCCCGCAGCATCTCGACGGCCAGATCAAACGTCCAGATGTCACCCGAATGGAAAACCGCATCTTTGGGTATGATCAATCCTAGGTGCATGCCAATGTCAATCACCACCCGGCAAGCGCGCATCAGTTGGCTGCACAACAGCCCAAAGCGGTATTCCGGACGATTGATAAATCCCAGTTCGTCCATCAGTCTTTCGGCGTACAGTGCCCAGCCTTCACCATAGCCGTCGTACCATATGGCGAGCCGATGAGCGCGGGTCAATTCATCGCCCAAGCACATCTGCACACCGATCTGCAGATGGTGTCCGGGGAAACCTTCGTGATACGCGGTGGTCACCTCGTCAAACAACGGGTAGACGCTGGTATCGGTGAGCTTTGCATACCAGACGCTGCCGGCACGGGAAAAATCCTCCGACGGCTGAATGTAGTAGGCCCCAAGCGTAGTGCCGGGCGGTGCGATCTGCACATCAATCTGCTTGATCGGTACAGGAACGTCGAACACCGTACCGTCCAGCTGATCCAGGGCATCCATCTGACATTGCCGCATTTGGCTGAGAAATTCAGCTTCTGAGCTCACGACATAGTCAGCGCCTGTCTTCAGCAGTTGCACGATCTCCTGAAAGCCAAGCGCCGGATCGATTTGCCGACCAACTTCCACCATCTGCGCCCGTAAGGCAGCGACTTCCTGCCACGCCCAGTGGTAGACCGCTTCATGGTCGATCTCAGTAAGCAGAAAGTGACGACTGGCTCTGCGGTAACGTTCAAGACCTACCCCATCAGCCTCGACACTGTCGGGTAGATACTCATCCTCAAGGTAATTCGCTAGGTGCGCATATGCCAAGCGGGCAGCCGCGGTTCCCGAGTCGACCTCAGCCTGCAGGGCGTCGGGCACCTGCGCATCATGGGCCCCCGCCGAGAGCTGATAAAAGAAAGAACCCGAGCCTGAATTGACCCGGCACTGCTCGATACAAGCCTCGACCTGACGCCGAGCTGCGGCAAGTCCGCGTCTACGACCTTCAGAGAGACTCTCTATATAGCCGTCTACTGCCCCGTGCAGGCTACTGAGTCGGCTGGCAATCAATTCCCAGTCATCGGCGCTGACCTTCGGCATCAGGTCAAAAGTCTCCCTGAACCCCTGCACCGGCGAGGCGATGTTGTTCAGATCCTGCAGCGGGTGACCGTGCTCAATGCGTTCCACCCGACCACTGAGATGGTCTTTCAGTACCCGGCGGCCGAGTTGCTCCCGATGTCGATCCGATGGTGGCAGCGCCTCGATCGCCGACAGGGTACGCTTGAACAGTGCCCCGATGTCCTGCCACCCCGACGGATCCTGTACGCCCCATTGTCCATCAAATCCGGGTACCCCCATTTGAGTGGCGAGCATTGGCTGGAGTGCTGCGAGCTGATCAACATAACGATCAGCAAGTAAAAAAATATTATTGGTCACCGGCACCGATGATCTTCTATCGTGTACTGGAACATCGCGATTCGATCCTTCAAGACAATACGCACCGCCATTGAGTGACAGTCTGACACGCTGGGCATCCCAACGGTTATTGCCTACACTCAAATCCTCTTCCCTGGGGGTAGATCCTGTCTGATCACCGCCACATCCGGAAAAACAAAAAATTGGAGAACGGAGACATTCTGGTTGTATGTGGTGCATTTTTGTTCGCCGGGCTGGTCAAAGGCACCACCGGTCTTGGATTTGCCACGACCGCACTGTCGTTTCTCGTCTATGCCATCGGCTTGAAAGAGGCACTGCCGCTGCTGATTGTGCCTTCGGTCGTCAGTAACCTGATTGTGATGCGTGATGCCGGGCATTTTCGAGCGACGCTGATACAGTTTCGACTGATGTATGCAGCGGCACCGGTAGGAATCTTCATAGGACTGGCCCTGCTGATGTGGCTCGACCCGACCATCTCTTCGGCAATACTCGGCCTGGTGCTGATCATTTACGGTGTGATTACCATCACTCAACCAGCATTCAGACTGCCCACAGCGCTCGCCAGGCGTCTTGAAATACCGGTCGGTTTCACAACGGGGCTGGTTAACGGTGTCACCGGTTCGCAGGTGATGCCGGTATTGCCGTACCTGTTGTCGCTGCCGCTCGAGCGGAACGTTTTCATTCAGGCAATCAACATCTCGTTTACGATTTCAAGCGTTGTGTTTGCCATCGGTCTGGCCTGGCTGGGTCTTTTCACCGTCGACACCACACAGATATCGTTTGTCGGGCTAGTGGCAATGTTGGTGGGACTGAAACTTGGGATACCGATCCGCCGTAGGCTGCCTCAGAGCAGTTTCCGCCGGGCAGTGCTGGGCCTGCTCGTGCTACTCGGTGCGGGACTGGTCCTTCGGTCATTGCTCTAGCGTTGGCCTGTCCGCAACACGATGCGGTCAGTTAGCGTCGACAAGTGACAGCGGTAGTGCCGCCGCAAACGCATCCAATTCGTGATCGAGCCCGGCCGTGATGCGAATACAGCGGTTTAGCGGTGGCACACCTGGCATCCGGACAAAAATACCGCGTTCAACCAGACTGTTCAATACGCGGGTCGCGAATTCTCCATCGCGGCCACAATCCACAGCCACAAAGTTTGTGGCCGAGTCGACAGTCGCCAGCCCGTTGTCTGACGCGATCTCAACGATTCGACGTCGCGCTGCCTTGACCTGATCAATCACCCGATCGAGATGAGACTGGTCCGCCAGTGCAGCAAGGCCAGCCGCCTGAACAACCCGGCCGACACCGAAATGATTTCGGACCTTGTTGAACTCGGCCACCAGCTCCGAGTTCCCGACAACATAGCCCAAACGGATCCCCGCCAGCCCGTAGGCTTTTGAGAAAGTTCGGAAGCGCAGCACCCGGTCACTGGACACATCGATCTCCGGCAGCGTCCCCGGTTCGGCAAATTCGCCATAGGCTTCGTCCAGTACCAGCAACGCACCCGCGGGCACCCTCGAAATCATGTCGTCTATCTTCTCGGCGCACGACCAGGTACCCATCGGATTGTCCGGATTTGCCAGATAGATCAGCTTGGCCTGACACTCAGCGGCCGCTGCCAGCAAGGCATCCACATCCTCCCGATCATCACGGTAAGGTACGGTTACCAGTTGACCGTCGTAACCGACGACATGGTAGTTGAAGGTCGGGTAAGCACCCTGCGAGGTCACCACCGAATCACCTGGTTCTACAAACATGCGCACAACGTAACCCAGCAGAGCATCGATCCCTTCTCCCACCATGATGTTGCCAGGCTCCACCCCGTGCTGAGCTGCGATCGCCTGGCAAAGCACGTGATTTTCCGGGTCACCATACATCCAGGCACTGCTGGCCGCTTCGGCAATAGCAGCTACCACCCCCGGAGACGGTCCGAAGACACTTTCGTTTGCACCGATCCGGGCGTCAAATGGTCCACCGCGGGCCCGTTCCTGCGTTTCCGGCCCCACAAACGGTACCGTTGCCGGCAGTGACTTTGTGAGCTCTGTAAGTCGGTATTGCACCATAGCTTACCCCTGGTATCGGTGCCGTCTGACAGCGATCACTGTATCAGACAGGCTGACGCCGGACCGGTACGTAACGGCGCACATTGACCACGGTCAGCACGGTCACCAGCAGCATACTCGCGATGATATAGAAAACCACGGGCGCTGATCCATGGTCAAGCACCCAGCCCAGAACCAGCGGAATAACGCAGGACCCGAGATCGAGCCCGGAGTAAACAAATCCAAAAACCCGGCCGGATGCGCCCTCCGGCGTCACCTTGCGCACCAGCATATCGCGCGACGGCGTGGTAGTCCCGGCAACAAACCCGGCGATGATGAGCGCAGGAATCAACACTGAGGGTGAAATCGAACCAGAACCGATCACAAAAAAGACCATCGCACCGATCGTCATACCCGACATGGCGATGACATCATGCCGATCAGTCCAGTCAGCGGCAAAACCGCCGCAAACCACACCGACACCTGACGCCACAAGAAACAAAGTCAACCCAGCGGTCGCCAGTGTTAATGGCACCGAATAGATCTGAACCATCGCTGTGACGCCGAACGTCTGAATCCCGATCAGGGCGGTAGAAAGAAAAGTAAAGTAAAGAAAACAGGACACCACTGTGGGTGACAGCAGCATCCGGACGTTGTCACCCGCAGTGCCTTCTGGACGCCTCGTACTGACAGCATGCCGTGCTGACTCGACCAGCTCTCTACCGGACAAGAGCAGCACCAGCAACACGGCAAAACCGACGCAACCGGCCAGCACCAGTGCGGTTCGCCAGTCGCTGAACTGTACCGCCGTCATGATGAACACCGGCGCAACTGCCCAGCCTATATTGCCCGACAGCGCATGGATACCATAGGCTCGGCCGAGACGGGGCCGGCTGACCTTATCGGTCAGGATGGCGAGATCGGCCGGATGGAAAACACTGTTGCCGACGCCGCCAACCACAGCGAGGGGAATCAACATCCAGAACTCTGACACCAGCCCGCACAGCAGCATGCTGATCGACAGCAACGCCAACCCAGCCAACAGCACGCGACGCGCCCCAAACTGATCCACCAGAAAGCCACTGATAATCTGCATCACACCCGATGCTGCGAAAAACAGTCCCGGCAAAAGGCCGAGCTGCGCATAACTGACATCGAACTCCTGCTTGAGTATCGGGAACAGTGGCGGCAGAACCAGATGGAAAAAATGGCTGGAAGCATGGGCCAGACCGACCAGGCCCATGACTTGGGCATCCCGCCGCAGGGAAGGTGCCACCGCACTCACGGCAGACTGCAGATCAGGTCCAGCTGAAGCCCGGTGTACGGGTGTAATAGTGGAGCGCTTCGTCCTGGAAGATCAGGCATTCCATCCGCTCCGGACCACGATTGTGATGGGAATGAAGCGCTGCGGGCGGTGTGATCTGTACACCACAATCGATCCAGTCGACCCGCTGATCATCGATCTGCGAGTAAACACCCTGACCGCGGATGCACAAGGTGACCGCGACACCGTTGTGGCGATGAGGACGCTGGTCCTTACCGCTCTCCAACGTGTTCACCGCACAGTTCACTGTGGGCAGGATATTGGTACTCCCGCCTTGGGCAGTGCTCGAAAACAGTACCGCGTGACCGGAGGTAGTTTCGGTAATCGGCCGCCTCAGTACCGGCTCAAACTGCCGTGTGATCTCGTCTGCCGGCCAGTGCACAGCCTCGACCACAGCCTCGGCCGGTGGCGGCGGACTCAGGCGGTCAATACTGAGCAGAGGTTCGTTGGTCGCCAGGAACAGAAGACTGTCACGACCGCCTGCCCGGTGAACGGTCTTGCCAGCACCGGGAAAACAAAAGAGATCTCCTTCGCCCCACTCAATCGTGTCGTTATCCTGCGTTGAACAGCCCTGACCCCGAATAACGTAATACACGGCACCTGCCGCCTTGAACGAAACCGATAACGCCTCCCCGGCACAGATCTTGGCGTAACGCGTGAGCAGGGTTGGCGTGGTGGCGGGATAATCAAGACCCAGTACATCCCCCAGATCCAGCGGTATCAGCCCCGTCGGAGTGTGCTCAGCCAGCGCGCGGTCGCGTTCTTCAACGAACTGGTGTGCCGGTACTGCCGGCCAGGAAAATTCGAAATTGTTCTCACTGCTGTGGTAACGGGCACGTTGACTGAACAGCGTCTGCGAATGCCGTTGTTCGTTCGGGTCTGCTGCCATGGGTAATTCCCCGGGGATGAGGTCGGTGGCAGTTTAGCAGAAAGACCTATCCGACCCTGCCAGTCACTTAACAATCTGCCAACAAGCGCTCGACCTGTAAAGCCCATGCCAACAATTTCTCGTCACTGCCCGGCGCGCTCATCAGCTGCAGTCCAGCCGGGCGGCCCGCCGCCGGCGTCAGGCAGGGGATAGAAATCGACGGGCAACCAGCGGCGTTGGCCAGTGCTGTGTAATCGGCCTGATTGACGGGCACCGCCGTATCACTGTCAAACGCCGTCTGGGGGGTCGTCGGCATCAGGATCACATCGACTTCGGTGAAGGACGCGAGCAGGTCCGATTTACTTTCACGGACGCAGCTTTGCGCCCTGGCCAACCGATCGGCGCTCGCTTCACGCCCATACTGCAGCATCGATCTCAGTCGTGCCGAATAAGCGCTGGCCGGATCGGTCCAGTGGCAGGCCGCATGATGTTCTGCCAGTAACAGTCCCGAACGCCGCAGTGTCCCGGGGTCCCAATGGCGAAGTGCGACTGGCTGCGGGCGCACGACAGCAGACAGACCCGCAAGCGCCGACTCAAACGGCACCTGGACATCCACATCAAGTTCTTCCCCACTGAAACTATCGGGCACGCCCCAGCGCAAATGACCCAGTGGAAGCTGCTCGACCGACACGGTCCACCCCTCAAGCTGAGTCATCAGGTAGACAACATCGGCGACCGACCGGGTGATGGGTCCGACTGCATCCAGCTCGGGCAGCAGAGAAATGATGCCGGTGGTCGACAGACGCCCATGACTTGGCTTGAATCCGACCAGGCCGCAGTACGCTGCCGGCAACCGGACCGAACCCAGGGTATCCGTACCGAGCGCTGCACAGCAGAAACCGGCGGCGACCGCAGCAGCCGACCCACTACTGGAGCCGCCGCTTGCATAGCCCGGAAAATCCGGGTTCATGATGCGGCCATGATGGGGATTAACGCCAGCGGCAGCCAACGCACCTTCGTCCATATTGGCGCTGCCGAGCATCACCACGCCCTGCCGACGCAGGCGGCTCACGATATCGGCATCTGCACTGGATGTATGCTGGACCGCCAGGCCATTGGTCATAGGCCAGCCGCTGACAGCAATGTTGTCTTTAACCACGATTGGCAGGCCATCGAGCAGACCCAGTGGTTGCCGAAGAGCATAGCGTTGTTGCGCTTCAGCCGCTTGCGCAATCGCAGTTTCCGGATCGACAAACACCAGCGCGTTCACTTGACCGTTAGCTGACTCGATCCGGTCCAGACAGGCCTGGGTCAGTTCAACCGGACTGGCCTTACGCTGAATCAGAAGTTCGGACACTTCAGTCAGTGGCAGAGTCGGCAGAACGTCAGCGGTCATCAATCAGCCGTCGGGGTTTCTGCCGATCTTCCAGCCCGGTTAAGGCAGCCGTCTCACCCTTGCCTGCAAGTTCTATGCCCAACCTGACACCCAGTTGTTCTCTTAGCGACTGCGCCAATGTATCCTTAAATCCGGGATCGCTACCGACATATTCAACGATCACGGTGAGTTCGTCCTGATCATTCGAGGTATGCAATCGACAGATGTATTCACCGGTGGTGCCTTCAATTTCATGCAGCAATTTGCCAATGGCGGTTGGATAAACGTTGACACCGCGCAGCTTGACCATATTGTCACTGCGGCCGGAAAAACCGGTGATGCGCTGAAAGTTGATGCCACTGGTCGGATCGGGCGGCAAAAGGCTGGACACGTCCTGGGTGTCGAAACGTATGATGGGGTAGACCGTGTCCTTAAAAAGCACCGTCACGCAGATGTTGCCGGGTTCGCCAGGGGCGACCGGCTTGCCCGACTCGGGCGCCACGATCTCAAGAAAGTGCGCATCTTCCCAGACGTAAAGACCCTCCTGACAAGGTCCTTCTGCAGCGATGATCCCCGTATCGCCCACACCATACCAGTCGTAAACCGACGCACCGCCCCAGGCACCCGACAATGTCTCGCGGGCATCATGATCCAGGTGCCCGGAAATCATCCGCAGTGGAATATCCGTGCCGGGCGCCAGCCCGGTGTCGCGCGCTGCCTGGGCCAGCCTCAGCATGTAATCAGCAAATCCCACCAGCACAGTCGCGCCGAATCGATGCATCAATTCAATCTGCTGACGGCTGCGTGTTTCGGTGCCCGTACCGGCTGACAGCAGCAGGGCATCGGTATGGTGAAGAATCGCTTCGCGAATATAGTGACCGCCGTTGACCATGCCAAAACCATAAATGGAGTGCACCACATCGTTCGGTTTCAGACCCTGCAGCAGGTAGGCACGGGCGAGAAGAATATTCTGGATTTCCCGGTCGCGGGCACCGAAGAAAAGCGGTTGAGGCACGCCAGTGGTTCCACTGGTGGTCTGCAGAACCGTGCGATAGCGCCCGCCGTCGGCACGGGTCATGCCGTGATAATCCCCATAGGGCGGCACTGCTTCAACACTGGCCATCAGGTGGTCTTTGGTCACGACCGGTAATCGCTCGAGATCATCCAGGCTTGTAATATCACCCGGTTCCGCGCCTGCCCCGTCCCAGTGCCGACGATAGAAAGGGATTTGCCAGGCGCGCGCAACGACGCGGGAAAAGCGATCCTCCTGCAAAGCCCGCAATCGTTCAGGATCGAATTGTGCAGGACCCGACAGGAAAGCGTCGCCGATGGGAAACGCCCTGTTCAGTTCGGGAAAATCAGCCTGTGTGAAATAACGGCTCACGGTAGCAGGTCATCGATGATCCGCGCCGTATCGACAACAGCCGGTAGATTGTCCACCTGTTCAATGACGCGTTCACGGGCATCCTCACCCAGCGCAACGGCTGCGTGTTGCCAGTTACTCCGGAATTTCTTCAACCAGTCTTGCCGCGTCATCGGATTATTGGGATGACCGTACACCGTGTCGACAGCTATCTCATGATGAGCCCCGCCGTGCGTTTCAATATCGACTGTCACCGGCGTTAACGCGTTGGGATCGGGGTTGTCATCGACAATAATCTGGACTTTATCGGCCAGCGTAAGCGTATCGGGATCACTGCGGCCAGTGGCTGTGAAATCCTCAGTCACCAGGTCTCCGGCAATCAGAATCCGGGCGGCCGCGAACTGAGCACAAAGCTGGGCGTAGTTGATGTCCATGTCCGCTAGACACGGCCGGCCCACCAGGTGATGAATCAGCGGGGGTACTCGAGCGCTGACCCGGGTGATGGCCTCAGGGAGGATATCGTGTGTGCGGCGCAGTGTCATGCAGCCGTCGACAATTCCGTGTGTCGCACGGCCACTGGGAAACGGTTTGTGGGCCATCTCCGTGATTCGCCACTGCTGACCCAATTGGGGCAGAACGCTCGCCAAATCGTGGCTCGATTCAAACAGAGCAAAATAACCGAAAGGGCCTTCCAGAACATCGCGCGGCCCAGGCACACCTCGCTCAGCCAGATCACAGGCCAACACGGCATTACGCGCATTAAATCCCATCTGCATACCGAGCAAAGGAGAGCCCTCCGTATGTGCCTGCATGGTGCCGCACAACTGGGCGTGTACGATGCCGAACGCACTGACCAGGCAGGCCGTATCAAAGCCGCGCAATACCGCGAGTGCCGCCGTCGCACCAAATGCGCCGCAGGTCCCGGGTCGGAAAAACTTAAGGGCACTGGTACTGGCGACACCTAAATGACAGGCGACATCCACACCCAGCGCAATAGCGCGGATAAGTTGCTGGCCGGTCACGGGTCTGCCCGCATCAATGTTCTGGCGATCGACCTCGGCCAGAGCTACCGCCAGGGGGCACGTCACGGCATGCACCACTGCACCTTCGTGCACACAGTCGAACTCGGAGTTGTGCATCTGGTAGGCATTACACAGCGCAGCCGACGCAGCGCCGAGCGTCACTGGTCTGGCAAACACACGGGCCACCCCACTGGTCGGTGGACCACCCTGTGCCGAGATCAACTCCTCGACCCAAGGACCGCTGCTGCCGAAGATACCTACCCCCAGCGTATCCAGGATGAATTTGCAGGTCGCTTCAACAGCATCGTCAGGAAGATCCACAAACCTGGTCTGGGTCACGTGTCGTGCGATCGTATCGATACTGTCCATAGCTAGTTGCTCAACGGGTGATGTTCTGACCACCATTTGGCAATATCGATCCGCCGGGCGAACCAGACCGCCTGTTGCGACCTGACGTGTTCAAGAAACTCTTTAAGCGCACCGATGCGGCCCGGCCGTCCGATCACACGCAGGTGAAGTCCCAGTGACATCATCCGAGGCTGGGTCCGGCCCTCTTCATACAAACAGTCAAAGGTATCGACGGCATACTGCAACCAGTCCGACGGGCTGTACGCCGGCGTGGTCCATAACTTCATGTCGTTGGTGTCCACAGCGTAGGGTAGAACGAGGATCGATGTGTCACCCTGACGTTGCCAGAAAGGCTGGTCGTCGGAGTAGTCGTCCATGTGATAGAAAAAGCCAGCCTCGGCAAGCAGGCGGGCGGTATTCGCTGATGTCAGGTAACGGGACAGCCAGCCAGCCGGTCGCTGGCCGCAACTGTCGAGAATGGAGTCACTGGCTTTTTCGATAAAGACGCGTTCGTCTTCCTCAGACATCCGGTGCTGATAGGTCCAGCGCCAGCCGTGCGCGCAGATCTCATGACCCTCGTCAACGATCTGCCGGGCAAGCTGCGGCGCCCGCTCCAGGCTCAGGGCAGCACAGGTGAACGTCGCTGGCACCCCGTATAGCCGGAGCATATCCAGTACCCGCGGCGCGCCGCGCTGGATGCCATAGCGGTAGTTGCTTTCGTTGGAAAAATTTCGGACCTCACCTTTCAGCGCGATACCCAGTTCATCGACCGGCTCCGGACCTGAATCACCATCAGCAACCGAACGCTCTGCACCCTCCTCAACGTTGACCACAATGGAAAGCGCAAGCCGGGCGCCTTCCGGCCAGCTGAACGCTTGGATTGTGCCGTCACTCATCAGATCAGACACAACTGTGTTGCTGCAGAACCCGGGCGGTCATTGTCGGGGCGGGGGTGTCACCCCCTCTAGAATGGCCAGTAGATTGTCATCGCGCCAGCTTTCCAGTTCGGCGATGGATACGTGTCCCCATCGACGCTCGACCGCATCGATAAATGCCACTTCGCCCCCGGGTGCGCCGTTCCACCCAAAGTGGTCGATCATATGTCTCACCCCGCCCTTGCCGCCGCCCAGGTGACGGTGCAGAACAGGCCCCTGCACCGCCCAGCGCAGCCCCGGACCCCAGGTCACCGCATCATCGATATCGGCATAGTCGCATATGCCCTGTTCCACCAGACTCAGTGCCTCGAGATAAATGGCATGCTGCAGTCGATTTGCAATATAGGCCTCGATTTCTTTTTTGAGTTTCAGCGGCCGCTTACCCACCAACCGATAAAAGTCCACCGCCCAATCGAGAATCTCTGCAGGCGTAGAGGCGCTGCCCACGACCTCGACCAGTGGCACCAGGTAGGCGGGAACGAATGGATGCCCGACAATGACGCGTTCCGGGCGGTTGCAACCGGAAGCCACTCTACTCGGCAGGAACTTGGATGATGAACTGGCGATCACCACATCGGAACGACAGGCCGCATCAATCTGCCCGATCAGTTCGATTTTCAGCGCCTCATCATCAGGTGCGCTTTCCTGAATGAAGTCAGCATCTGCAACCGCTCGCTCAATATCTTCGACAAAACGCAGTCGGTCGCGACTGGCGCCTGGTGAAAGTCCAAGCCGTTCGAGTTTTGGCCAGGCATCGTCGATGTTGGTCCGTAACCGTGTTTCAGCATCTGGCGCAGGGTCGGACGCGATAACTTCCATCCCTCGTGACAAAAAATAAGCTGCCCACCCGGAACCGATTGTTCCGGCACCCACACAGGCAACTTGCCGGACATCTTGTGGCTTGATCGTATTCATCGACACTCACTCCTCGAATTGGGTTTAACGACTGCGTGAACTCGAACGCAACATCACCCGGTCGGGTGTCGGTTCACAGCCCGCGTCTTGGAGGCCACTTCATCTTGAAATCGACTGGGCAACCTCGACGTATTCACGGGTTCTGGCAACCCGATCCTGCCAGTTTTGATCGAAATCAGCCCGCATGGTCTTCATGGCATCGGAATCTCCAACAGACTTTGCCTCATCCAAGGTTGGAAACTCATAAAAAGCGAAATGAACCGCCGGATCATCATCACTCCAGCCGCGCCATGCGCTTACGGCATGAAACGCAGCCAGGGCGTCCGGCAGGTGAACATCCTGATACCACTGGTCGAATTTTTCGCGCTCCGCTTCCGGTACCACTGCACGAACAATCAGGTAAGCTGCCATTGTCACACTCCAGTTCAGGGGTAAACTCCAACCTTAACGCAACGAGCGGTCCGGCTTCCACAGAAACCTTAGTTCACGTTTAACATTCACGGTCGAATCAGGTAAGGTGGCCTGAATCGATACTATAGGTTGCGTAGCATGGGTAAACATCCGCGTCCAACAAACATTCTTCTGCACAAGCAATCCCGTGTACTGGCGGTGGATTTTGATGACGGCAGTCACTTCGACCTCTCGTGTGAATATCTACGGGTATTTTCGCCTTCTGCAGAAGTCCGGGGCCATGGCCCGGGCCAGGAGGTACTCCAACACGGCAAGGAACATGTGGGCATCGACCAAATCGAACCCCAAGGCTCGTATGCCGTCAGATTGTATTTTGATGACGGCCACAACACCGGTATCTACTCATGGGAAACTCTGTACGAACTGGGGCAGAACTACGACACATCCTGGCAGGCATATTTAGTCCGACTGAACCAGGCCGGCCTGTCCCGCCGTCCGACAAACGGTGGTATCACGGTGACCGTGACGCCACCGACACCCAGAAAAACGAATACCTGACACCCTAAATTTTAGTCTGGTAGAACGTCTCATGGCTGATGTCGATTCAGAGAAACAAGCGCTTCTGCACCGGTTCGGGAAGGCGCTGAACACTAACGATGTCGCGACGGGCAGCGCCTTTGTGACCGACGACTTTGTCTGGATCTACTATGAGGGCCCCGATCACCCGGAAGGTCGGATCATTCGTGGCTTCAAGGCGGCCTGCGAGGCAGTGGTCGAGCGCGCCAGCCGCCTTAAAACCCCCATCGTCTTTAGCGAATCGAACGAATACTCCAGCAGCGACAAAATATTTGCGACTTATAGGGTCAGCGGAGAATTTATCGACACCGGCCCCTTCGACGTCCGGGCCATCGATATCTACTCGTTTCGCGGCGACAGGGTATGTTCCAAAGATACCTACTGGAAGATCATCACTGCTTGATTATTTGTGCCCTCTGCTCGACAGTATCAGTGGTCCAGCAAACAGAATAGGCAGCCCCAGCCAGTGCCAGTGCAGGTATTGTTGAATTCCGCTGCCAAACGAGACCTGCTCTCCCACAATATCAGTCGGCAGAAACAACGTGCTGAAGTAAAGCCAGAACGGCAACCACAGGATGTACCAGAGAAACGTCCACACTGTCACACTGATGCTCCCCGTGTTGGCTCCAGAATCAACCTATTGAACAACAAAGCCGTGAACACATCAACAGCTGTTGTGTTGCCAGCCAGATCACTGACTGTTCAGTACGGATCATCAGAACTATCTTTTGCGGCGATTCAGCCGGTAGGCCAGACACCCAAGCGGACACCGGCCCATTCATGAAAAGCAACCGTGGCACGATCCATTAAAGGCGACAGCACACCCCCATCAAATCCAGGCGATGCCCTGCCTTTTTGCATGCCCATCACCGCACTGACATCCTCCTGAAACACGCGCGTCCAGAATGCATGCTGGTCGTGTCGCAGGGTCCGGAATCGTTCCGTCAACGATTCATCCCCCACACAGTACAGACGGGTCTCCTCGCGGGTACGACCATATTCCAGCGGGATGACCACCATCACAAACAGGTGGTCTGCCTGCAGGCCGAGCAGTGTGTTTGGAAATAGAGCGGGGTAATCCGCCTCTTGGAGAAGTTTAGATGACCAATTCGGGAAAATCGGAAGGTGATCTTGGCTGCCAGCACCAAGTTGATAGCAGTGGGATACCTGACCGGCAAATTGCTCCGAGATATGGATCTCGTGATCCTGCAGCGGCGATACGCGGTTTAATTCCGGGTGTACGGTGGGCAGGTGATAGGCGTCAAGATAGTTTTCCACCGCAAGCTTCCAGTTGGTCGCCAGATCAAATGCGATCGAACCGTAGTCTTCAGGGACCCGCAGATGGTCCGCGCCGGTTTTGCCCCAGAGTTTTGACCAACGATTTTCGAGTGGTTGGATAAATTCATCAAACGGACCGGCCGACCCGTCCAGGTTGATAAATATGAGGTCATGCCATAACGCACAGCGGATCTGTACCAGCCCCAAACCCGCACGATCAAAACCTTCAACTTGGTGTACGCCCGCGCCACCAATATTCGGCGTTCGGATCAGTGAACCGTCCAATGCGTAAGTCCACGAGTGATACGGGCAGCGTAGAGAACGGCCCAGCTGCCCAGGTTCGGCAACCAGTAGATGGCCCCGGTGGCGGCAGACGTTATGAAAAACCCGTACTCGGTGATCGTGATCGCGCACCAGCAGCAGCGGCAGTTCCATGAATTCAAGCGGAAATACATCGCCGGGGCCGGACACATCACTGGCGAACCCGATACACACCCACATGGGTGAGAAAATTTTCGCCCGCTCAACCAGAAAGTCGTCCCGGTTGTCATAGTACCGGTTGGGTAGACCCTGTTTGACCTCGTGACTCATTAGCGATCCCGGCTGGTGGCTGTCTTAGCCAGCTTATACCGTCAAGGTGTCAGAATAACCTTGCCGATCGCCCGGCGCCCCGATACCTCGCCAAAAGCATCGAGAAACTGATCCAGCGTATAAGTGCTCGAGACATGTGGCTGAATCGTACCTTCAGTGAACAACTCAAACAGTTCTGCCATGTTCTGTTCGTGTGCTTCGGGCTCACGCTTGGTCCAGGAGCCCCAGAACACACCCACGACGGCAGCGCCTTTTAACAGCGGCAGATTCAGCGGCAGCTTGGGAATGGGCCCCGAAGCAAATCCAATCACCAGGTGTCGACCTTCCCAGGCGATACCCCGGAATGCAGCTTCTGCCAGCTCCCCGCCGACCGGATCGTAGATCACGTTCGCTCCGGCCCCTTCGGTGATCTCCTTGATCCGGTTTTTGAGATCTTCGGTTGCGTAATTAATGCCGACTTCTGCGCCGTGCTCAGCGGCAACGGCCAGCTTTTGGTCGCTGCTGGCCGCTGCGATCACCCGGGCACCCATCGCGGCACCCAGTTCGACAGCGGACAATCCCACACCGCCCGCTGCTCCCAGAACCAGCAGTGTCTCGCCGGACTGAAGACCCGCACGCTGCTTGAGCGCGTAATAGGAGGTGCCGTACACGACGGTCAATCCTGCGGCCTGCTCAAAAGGCATACTGTCGGGGATTTGTGTCACCGCAGAGGCCGGGATTGCGATCTCCTCGGCAAACGCACCGCTCGACGCGTTGAAACAGACACGGTCGTCGACCGACACACCTGTCACATCTGCTCCCAGTGCCGTCACAACACCTGCGCCCTCACTGCCCGGTACAAACGGCAGCGGCGGCTTGAACTGGTATTCGCCGCGCACACACAGAAGATCGGGAAAATTAAGACCCGCCGCCTGTACCAACACCAGAACTTCACCAACGGCCGGGACAGGCGCCGCTATCTCTTCAACAGTAAGGTCGGTCTCAGGTCCGAAGGCCCGGCAGTACAGTGCTTTCACGATACCACTTCAAACAAGCCTGCGGCACCCATACCACCGCCGACACACATCGTGCAGACCACATACTTGGCGCCCCGGCGACGGCCCTCAATCAGGGCATGGCCGACCATGCGGGCCCCTGACATGCCGTAGGGGTGCCCGATCGAGATCGAGCCCCCGCTGACGTTGAGGCATTCATTCGGAATACCCAACTGATCTCTGCAGTAAATGACCTGAACGGCAAAGGCTTCGTTCAACTCCCAGAGATCAATATCATCCATGCCAAGACCGTTTGCTTTGAGCAGCTTGGGAACCGCGTAAACAGGCCCGATACCCATTTCATCGGGTTCAAGTCCAGCGACCGCCATACCCCGGTATACCCCCAGCGGCGTCAGGCCCCGCTTTTCAGCTTGCCTGGCCTCCATCAGTACCGCTGCCGAGGCACCATCCGAAAGCTGAGACGCATTGCCCGCGGTAATAAAGCGACCCTCGTCGACTTTCATTCCATCCGCAAACACCGGCTTCAGCGCAGAAAGAGCCTCGAGCGTCGTACCGGGCCGGTTACCTTCATCCTGTTCAAGCGTCACCTCGACATCGGTCACCGTGCCGGTTTCCCGGTCAACCGATTTCATGATCGAGGTGAGCGGGACGATCTCGTCGTCAAACCGGCCTTCGGTCTGTGCCTGGTGAGTACGATCCTGCGACTGCACGGCGTATTCGTCCTGTACCTGCCGACTGATGTTGTAGCGTGTAGAGACGATCTCGGCCGTTTCAAGCATCGACATATACAAGGCAGGCTGGTTGGTTTTGATCCAGTCATCACTGGCTCGATGACGGTTCATGTTGTCATTCTGAACCAGCGATATGCTCTCCAGACCACCTCCCACCGTGATCGTCATACCGTCGGCAACAATCTGTTTGGCTGCGGTCGCGATGGCCATCATGCCGGAGGCACACTGCCGATCGACTGACATCCCTGACACGGTTACTGGCAGTCCAGCACGCATCAGCGACTGGCGGGCAATGTTCTGGCCCGTGGTGCCCTGCTGCATCGCAGCTCCCATCACGACATCGTCGACTTCAGCGGGGTCAATACCCGCACGAGCGACAGCATGTTTGATGCAATGGCCGCCGAGATCAGGACCCGAGGTGTCGTTGAATGCCCCGCGGTACGCTCTGCCGATCGGGGACCTCGCGGTCGACACAATGACTGCTTCACGCATGATGCTGCCTCTAGTTATTGGGTTGCGCGGTACCAGACGATCTGCTGGGTAGTAACCAGCAGCCGTCCATCCCGACCCCATATTGTCGCATGCTGATCATAAAACCCTCTGCCGCCACGGGCGCCCCAAGTATCTACCAGCAGATAATCGTCACCCACCGCGGCATAGTCCGCAGATGTCGCATGCAGGTACACGGTCATCGAAACCGTCGCCACCGGCTCTGGGCGCCCGATCACCTGAAACAGCCGCGGCATGGGCGTGTCCGCCAGTGCAATCAGCCCAACGCTGTCGAGATCTCGCGCTGGCGTGAAACGGACCCAGGCCGAAAAATGGCTGTCCCTATTAATAGACATTGGAAGATCCACGGTGGGCCTGATTTCGATAGCCTGACTCCAGGCCATGGGCAGGTCGATGGTCTGACAGTTTTCCGGCGGCGGAACTTCAGGGCGGCTGCCTTCAGTCCACTCGAGGGTGTCCCGGCGGCGCGAAAGAATGGCGATCGCCCGGTTGGCAGGACTCGTGTCGGCTCGACCGGTGAGGACGGCGCGCCAGAACTCGGTTCTGCGGCCCGACCGGTCGCACTCCACATCGATCTGCAGCCGACCACCGGAGGGAACAGACAGGTAATCCGTTGTCAGCGAAACCAGTTCCAGTTCCGGATCACAGGTCTTAAGAATCGCCTTGGCCAATACCGCAGCGCTCCAGCCCCCATAGGGATCATTGATGTTTTTGAACACCGGGTGTACCTGCCCTTCATAGGCAGCCCGACGATCTGTGGTTTCCACCTGCGCAAGTGCGAGTGCCTGATCGAATAGGTGACCGCCCGACGGCTGTGCCGACTCGGCCTCAGCTCCGCCAGCTGTATCAGTGCGGCCGTGGATAGACCGGGCTGTGTTAGATGGGTCGTCCACGTTCACTCATCATCTTGCGCCGGAACTTGCGCATTCCACCCAGCCAGCGATCACGCTGTCCAGCGCGCATAGTCTCGTAGTCCGCCACATTGGGATGCGGCAGGGCAAAAAATGTATTTTCCTCGATCGCGGCAAGCGTGACGTCGGCTACGGCTGATGGTTCAACAATGCCATCGACGCCAGCGATACCACCGTCGTCGCTGTCACCCAGCATCGCTGTACGCACACCCTGTGGACAGACACAGACCACCTGCAGGCCGTCATCCCCATGGGCAATTGAAAGACTCTCAGCAAACGCAACCGCTGCGTGCTTTGTCGCGGTATAGGGGGCGGCACCAATCTGTGCCAGCAATCCGGCGGCCGAGGCAACGATCACAAAGATGCCGCCGCCGCGTTCACGCATCCCCGGCCAGACATGGCGCGCTCCCCGGACCGCACCCATCAGGTTGACCTCGATCGCCAGTTGCCAGTTGGCATCTGTCGCACCGGCCGCATCCCAGCTGGGCTCATCGGTCATCAGGATACCGGCATTTGACACATAGACATCGATAGGACCCAGCACAGTCTCGGTTTTCTGAATGAACTCAGCGACCTGACTGTCGACGGCAACATCTACGGTCATTCCCAGACCGTCGAAGGTTTCGGCCGTAGCCTCTGCCCCATCCAGATCCGCCAGTGCGATACGCGCACCGCGGGCATGAAACGCCTGAGCCATTGCCAGTCCGATTCCGCGTGCAGCGCCGGTAATCGCAACCACCTTGTTCGCGTAATCCATGGAGCCTCCTAATAATTCCGCATACGGGCAAACTTATCCGCATGAAAGTTCGCATCACCATATAACGCTTCAGCGACGCGCACGCGCTTTAAGAAAAACCCAATGTTGAATTCGTCGGTCATGCCGATGCCACCGTGCATCTGTATCGCTTCCTGGGCCGCCAGCTGTGCAACTCGTCCGACCTTGGACTTAGCAACGGACACGATAAGCTGCCTGTCATTCGATGCTGCATCGAGTGCCTGCAGCGCACGCATTACGGCTGACCTGCCGATTTCAATTTCTGTAAAAAGATGCGCCGCACGATGCTGCAGCGCCTGAAACGAGCCGATGGTCCGGTCAAACTGGCGACGGGTCGAGAGATAGTCGATCGTTTGTGCCAAACATTCCTGGGCCGAACCCAACATCTCGGCAGCAAGGCAGGCGCGACCGGCATCGAGCACATGCTCAAGCACCGCATAACCCGAACCTGCTTCACCGACAAGCGCATCGAAATCAACCTCGACTCCGTCAAACTGGACTGTGGCGGAATTTCGACTGTCCACCATCATCTGTCGCTCGATCGTAAGGCCTGCGCAGTCTCGGGGCACAAGAAACAACGAGATGCCGTTCTCGTCTCGCACACCACCTGAACTTCTGGCGGACACCAGTATCAGATCAGCCACATGGCCGTCTGCAACAAAGGACTTGCCGCCGGAAATCCTGAAACCTCGGTCGCTAGCCTGTGCTGAGGTGGTCACCAACCCCGGTGAGTGGCTGCGGTCTTCGTCTACCGCCACGGCCACATTCGTCGTGCCATCTGCTATCTTTGAAAGCCATTGCTCACGCTGGCTTGCCGAGCCATAGCCGGCGACCGCGATAGCACCCATCACGGCTGTCGAAAGAAAAGGTGATGCCGTCAGCGTTCGACCCATTTCTTCGGCAATCACGCCAGCTGCAACATGTCCCATTGCCACGCCGCCGTGATCTTCAGGTATCAGTACCCCCGACCAGCCCATTTCGGCCATCGACTTCCAGGTATCGCGATCATATCCGTCACTGCTGGCTTCATCGCGCAACCGACGCAATTGATCAATGGGTGCAGAGGCCTGCAGGAACCCGCGCGCGGCATCGCGCAGCATGTTCTGTTCGTCGGTCAGCAGCATCGCCATGAGTATCGTCCTTGACGCTCAGTTCAGACCGAGGGCAATCCAAGAATGCGCTTTGCGACGATGTTGAGTTGCACTTCAGAAGTGCCGCCTTCGATAGAGTTTCCCTTGGTTCGTAACCAGTCTCGTGCGAGGTGATCTTCTCGATCAAGCGCCAGTGCATCGTGTCCCGCGCTGTACATCATCAACTCATAACGCCGCTTGTTCAACTCGGTGCCATAATATTTCAGCATCGCCGACATGGCGCCGATACCCTGCCCTGCTTTTGCTTCGTCTGCGATACGTTCGGTTGTCCACAAAAACGCCAACGCATCGATTTCAGTTCTGGCCACATCAGTCCGCAGCACCGAGTCCAAAAGAACGCCGAACTCGTTTAGCCCGACCTGTTGTGCCACGAACTCACTGAGCGGCCGCATCGCCGCACGACTGATCGCCGATCCACCGATCATCTCACGCTCATGGGTCAACAGATACTTGGCCACGGTCCAACCCTGGTTGAGTTCCCCGACAATGTTATCAAGCTCGCAGCGTGCATCATCAAAAAAGGTCTCGCAGAAATGTGACGCGCCTGAAAGCAGCTTGATCGGCCGAGTGGTCACACCGGGTTGCGCCATATCGACCAGCACCAGGCTGATACCATCGTGTTTCGCAGCCTCAACGTCCGTCCGTACCAGGACAAAGATCCAGTCCCCTTTGTGGCCGAAAGATGTCCAGATTTTCTGCCCGTTGATCAGGTAGTGATCGCCATTGTGTTCACAGCGTGTCGACAGCGATGCCAGATCCGAGCCGGAATTGGGTTCCGAATAACCCTGGGCCCAGCGAATCTCACCGCGTGTGATCGGCGGCAGGTGTGTTTTCTTTTGTGCTGCAGTACCGTATTTCAGCAGTGCTGGGCCCAGCATCCAGATCCCGAAGGACATCAGGGGCGGTCGGGCAGATATCGCTTTCATCTCCTCGCGCAGAATCTTACCCTGCGCTTTTGACAATCCACCACCGCCGTATTCCACTGGCCACTCGGGGGCGGTCCAGCGTTTTTCGACCATCCGTTCAAGCCAGACTTTCTGCTCGTCATTCTTGAACGTCGGTTGTCGACCGCCCCAGACGGAATCATCTTCGTCCCGGAGTGGCTGGCACATCGCGGACGGGCAGTTGCTCTCGAGCCACGTCCGGGTCTCGCGCCGGAAGGTATTTAGGTCAGTCATTATCGTTTCGAATTTATTCGACCAGCGGCTCAACACAGCATCAGGATGCTGCTGCAAAGTCTACCACCCACGCAGGTCTCCGACGTCGAGCTAGAATTAAGTCAGCCCCAGAAGCCGACCGGACCCGGGCCGTTTAGGCAAGACGTTATGGATGGTGCGGGTCGTCAGCCTTGCTCGGAATGTCCCGTGACTCACTCAAACAGTTGGCACGTACAAGATCAGGCGCTACCAACCTCTGAAGCGTCACCCTGAAGCACGCGGTCCAACACCCAGTTCGCCAAGTGGTGAACCAGGGCCTCCTCGCTCGAGAAGCGCCCCGCCGGCCTTATTTGCACCGCCTGTCCTGCCTGCTGAGCTTCACAGACCGTATTGTCTTCCGGCGTCGCAGTATCCCATCGCTGGTAATAGGCTTTTACCTGTTCACTGAAGTCAGGCCTGGCCACCGAAGAACCGGGGAAACATGAGCCGAGCACCAGGCTGCACTGCGCCGGCCCTCTCGGTTCTACCGATAGCCACCACATACAGTCAGGCGCAAATACAAATTGGGTGCACGGATGAACGTTGGTAAAAAAAGTACCCTGGCTGCTCTCGCCATACAAGTTCGGGTTCATCGGCAATGAAACACGGCTATCCGGCAGTACCGACACCGACTCTTTTCCATCGATGTGCACAAACAAACATGACCATTCACCGTAGGTAGCAATCGGTTTAGAGTGCTGACGGCCCAGGGTTGTCGGATGGACGGTCCCCGTGTGGTAGGCCTCCATCGCATTTTCGATCAGCAGTTTCCAGTTGCACCCGACATCAAACCGCTTGCGCCGTACACATTGCAGATCCTCGGGGCAATGATCAGCAAAAAACTTGGGCATATCGCCCAACCAGTCCTTCAGGTCAGCTGGCTCATCACCATAGTGGACAAACAGGAACCCGGCCCAAGACTCCAGATGTACTGGCAGTAACCCGTGATCCTTTGGATCGAATCCGGCGACTGACGTCATCCCGGGCGCACGGATCAAACGCCCGTCGCAGGCATATACCCAGCTGTGATACGGACAGACAATGCGCGGCGCTGAACCCTGGTCGTTGAGCAGTCGCGTCCCGCGGTGCCGGCAGGTGTTGTAAAAGGCTTTAATGTCACCGGCTAGCGTCCTGATCACGATGACTGGACCCCCTACCCCGTCATAGATCAGATAGTCTCCAGGTTCTGGCAGTTCCTCTTCACGACCCACGAAATGCCAGCTTGGCCAGAACACCCGCCTAACCTCACGTTCATAGAAAACCGGATCCGTATAACACCAACCGGGCAGCGTGCTGGCTTCAAGCAGCGGTTGACGGACCTGCTGATAATGCGCGGGGTCAAAAAGATCGTCCGGTCCCATTGGCACAGCATAGCAGATGCGCTTTGGGCAACTGGTCTTCCTGCGTCCTGTAGAGAAGTCAGCCGGGTACTGGTATAAGTAATCGCTGCAGCTCCAAGCGTCCACTGGAACCCTGATCATGACCCTGCCCCAGTCCCGTCGCCTTGATTTTTCAGAGATCCCGATCGTTGACGTCGGCCCGTTGATTGCAGGCGATCACGATCCGACGCTGATCAACGGCTTGCACCAAGCCTGTACTGATGTGGGTTTTCTGTATGTACGCAACCATGGCGTGTCCATGGCACTCGTTGAGGCGCTAAAAGAATCAGCGGTAACGTTCTTTGCGGCGCCAATGGCAGAAAAGATGAAGATCGTGATCGACCCGCGGATTCAGGGCTACCTGCCTTTGGGTTACCGCAGTTACGAAGGTGAGGCCAGGGCAGGCACCAGTCAGCAGGAAGGCTTCTGGATCGGCCACGACCGCCCATTGAGTAACGACGCTCTGTTGGATGGTCCGAACCAGTGGCCAGACGGCCAGCCTGACCTGAAACGGGCGATGCTGCGGTATTTTGATGCCGTTGAAGGTCTGGCTGGGGTACTGCTGCGGGGATTTGCTCTGGCACTCGGACTTGACGAACACCGCTTCGCAACCTTTTTTAAGAAGCCTCTTAGCCGTTTGAAGGTCAACCATTACCCCCCACAGGATACTCCGACAGCCGACAACGACATCGGTGTGGTGCCACATTCCGATTCCGGTGGCTTCACCATCCTGTGGCAGGATAACTGCGGAGGTCTTGAGATCCAGAATAAAAATGGCGAATGGGTGGGTGCGCCGCCTCTCGAGGAGACCTTCGTCATCAACCTCGGCAATATCATGCAGATCTGGTCGAACGGAAGGTTCTCATCTACCCCTCACCGGGTAATCAACCGCAGCAATCGCGACCGTTTCTCCATCCCGCTGTTTGTGAATCCCAGCGCAGACGTCAGTATCAGCCCGCTGATCGATTTCGACTGCAACCACTCGACCACGTTCAACTATGGGACCTATCAGCGTGATCTCTGGCGCCAGACATTCCCGGTTGCTGAAATCCCTGTTTAACCCGATACACCCGGGCACAAGCAAAGCTTGGTTTATAATTCACATGTCCATCCGGCAAACACTCTGTCGCCGGTGATGGCACTGCCTGCGTTCTGATCACGCCTGCATCTCAGCCGGAAAACTGACCTCTGTATTTGATCACACCTGCTCTATGACTGACCCCGCGCCCGACTCGATCTTTCTGTATAACAGTCTGACTCGCCGCAAGGAGCAACTGGAAACACTGCTCCCGGACCGTGTCGGGATGTACGTGTGTGGGCCAACGGTGTACAACCTTGCACACATTGGTAACGCCCGGCCTGCTGTTATTTTTGATGTACTCGCACGGCTGCTGCATCTGTTCTATTCTGACGTGACCTATATACGCAACATCACCGACGTTGACGACAAGATCAATGCGGCATCGATCGAAACCGGCGAGACGATCGGCGTGATCACTGAACGTTTCACGGCTGCCTACCATCAGGATATGGCAGCGTTGAACACTGCCCAACCGGACGCGGAGCCTCGGGTCACCGACCATATTGAACAGATCGTTAGCATGATCGAATCCCTTGTAGAACGCGAACATGCTTACCTGGCTGAAGGGCATGTTCTGTTCGATATCAAATCATTTCCTGAGTACGGTGAACTGTCAGGTCGCAGCACGGACGACATGATAGCCGGTGCCCGGGTTGAGATCGCACCCTACAAACGCGATCCCATGGATTTTGTGCTGTGGAAGCCGTCAACGACTGAACTGCCCGGCTGGGAAAGCCCCTGGGGACGCGGCAGACCGGGCTGGCACATCGAATGCTCTGCGATGAGCGAATCCCATCTGGGTGAGACCATCGACATTCACGGCGGCGGCCGCGATCTGATCTTCCCGCACCACGAAAATGAAATCGCACAAAGCACCTGCGCCCACGGTGGAGCCCCGTACTGCCGGATGTGGGTACACAACGAGTTTGTCACTGTTGAAGGACAGAAAATGTCGAAATCCCTGGGCAACGTACTGCTGGTCCGCGACCTGCTGGACCAGGCCCCCGCTGAAGCGATTCGATTTGCGCTGCTGTCGACCCATTACCGCGCTGCCCTGGACTGGACAACGGTCCGGCTCGACGAGGCCAAACGGACGCTGGTTAAGTGGTACCGGGCCCTTGAAGTCTGCACCACGAGTTCCTCATCAGAAGAGCCTGTACCCGATAGTGAAGTAATCTCTGCACTGTGTGACGACCTCAACACATCCGTCGCCTTTGCCCGAATCCACCAGCTCGTCCGTGAGCTGGGACAATCGTCTGATCCGGCCGAACAAGCAAAGCTCAAACACACCATCGTGGCCTCCGCTGATGTGCTCGGACTGTTGCAGCAGGACCCGACCACCGCGCTGGCCGCATTGACAGCTTCTTCACTTAAACGTGGTGACATCGATGCTGCCTGGATTGAACAGCGCATCGAAGACCGGCGCTTGGCCCGGATAAATAAGGATTTCGAGCAGGCGGATCATATTCGTGACGAGCTGTCTGCGGCCGGTATCCGAATCGAAGACAGTGCCGACGGCACAACCTGGCACCCACTTTAGACTATGACGTTGTCGTTGGAAGACCGAGAAGCCTGGCTCGCCCGCTGGCGAGAAGGCCGCACACGCTTTCACCTTGACCAGGTCCACCCGGCTCTGATGCGTTACATCGGTCAGCTGATGTCGAGCGGGCGCATTCTGGTTCCCTTGTGCGGCAAGAGCCTTGATCTGGGCTGGCTGAAAGACCACGGCTGCCACGTGGTCGGGGTTGAACTCGCCGAACAGGCAGTATCCGAGCTTTTCGAACAACTTGAACTTGAGCCGACCCGAACGCCGGCAGGTGCGTTTGAAATCTGGGAATCACCCGGTCTTTCGGTGTACGTCGGGGATATGTTCGAACTCACCACGGACATTGCCGGCACCTTCGATGCCGTCTGGGACCGCGCCGCGCTGATTGCGTTGAATCCTGCCGACCGGGTCCGTTACGCACCGCACGTTTTAAGCTTCCTCAACAAAGGCAGTCCAGTTCTGCTGAGTGCCCTGCTTTACGATCAGCAGAAAATGAGCGGCCCGCCGTTCAGCGTCAACGATGATGAAATACACCGCCTGTATGCCGCCTGTCAGTCGCTGGAGAAGCTGCAAAGCAAAAACGTGACCTCGCGCAACCCGATGTTTATTGAAGCAGGCCTTGATGCCGTCACAGAACATATATGGCTCATCAAATAGTCGGCCGCACACTAGATTTCGGGTTTTCCACAGCCAGTGGTTTGGATCCGTAAATGACCAACACCTCAGGTATGGACCCTGCACGGATTCGACGCCTGAATGATCCGGCACGACTTGAGCGCGTAGACCCCCACCACATCTGGCAGGTACTTGAACCGTTCTCTGGCCACACCATTGCCGATATCGGCACCGGTACCGGTTACGTGGCGCTGCCATTTGCCGCCCACTTTCCGGCTGCGACCGTCTATGCCTGCGATATCCTGCCCGGCATGCTGGCGCTGGTGCGGGAAGCGGCCAGAGCGCAGTCGCTGAACAACATCAGCTGTGTGGAAATGACTGAATCACACACCACGCTACCCGAATCGAGTATCGACCTGGTCACCATGCTACAGGTCCATCATGAACTCGCTGACGCCGAAGGTTTGATGACAGAGTGCTTCCGTGTCCTCAAGACTGGCGGCACGCTGGTGATCATCGACTGGAAACATGAAGACGACGGTGGGCCACCTTCAACCGGGCGCCGTGTGAGCAGTCGCCATATTCAGACACACCTTGAAGGTGCCGGTTTCAGTGACATCCACCCCCACGCCGTCTACGAACTGCACAACCTCATCACAGCCAGACGCTGACAGCCCACCCTACTGAAAGGATCCGGCGCTCACCCCGCGTTTACGGCGCACCGTTGCCGTACTAGACTGTGGTCACATCCCGCCCTTTGCAACCCCACCGAAAAATGTGATGAGCACCCCCTTCACCACGCTGTCCACCACTTCCAGAACACGCTTAGCTGCGCCCTTGCGATGGACGCCTCGCTGGATCCCTGATCGAAAAACCTGGCCGTAGTGATGCAGATTGAGCGTGTCGAGATTCAGGTCATCGGGTCTGAAACCGAGCGCTACACCTGGTCGGACGACCTGCCGGAACAATACCAGAGCAACACGTTGCTCCGTGTCTACACCGATGCGGGACTGGAAGGCATCGCAGGTATCTGGAACGCGACTTCTTTCGGTTACGATCGCTACACCGCCGAGTCGTTACGCCACCTGGTGCCGATTCTGATCGGCCGGGACCCGTGCGAACGCGAGTCGATTCTCCACGACTTGCGACCCCGAGTCTTTCCACAGCCACCTGGCGCGCTGGCGGTTATCGACATCGCACTGTGGGACATCATGGGCAAAATCCAGGACAAGCCTATTTATCAACTACTTGGCGGTGCGATGGAACGTATCCCGGCTTACGCCAGCACCCCGATGTATGCCGATATCGACACCTACATGTCCGTGGTTGCTGAACTGGTGGACCAGGGATTCAAGGCCGTCAAGTTTCATACCTGGTGTATTCCGGACCGGGACCTGGCACTCGCACGTGAGGCCCGCCGTCAGTTCCCGGACCTTGCGCTGATGCTGGATGCGGAAAACAACTACGATCTAGACAGTGCCATTGAAGTTGCGAAAGCGCTCGACGCGCTTGCATTCACCTGGTTTGAAGCACCTTTACCCGACTGGGATCTAACGGGCTATCGCAAACTCACGCGAGCAGTCGACATTCCCGTTATACCCTCTGGCAACTGGATTCAGGATCTGTCTCTATTCGAGGAGGCACTAAAAACAGGTGCCTGGAATACCACACGTACTGATGCCACCATACTTGGGGGGATAACCCCGGTACAAAAAGCTGTGTCCCTCTCCGCTGAAGCGGGCATGAAGTGCGAGCTGATGTCCTGGGGATATACCCTGCCATCAGCTGCGAACCTCCATCTGATGCTGGGCTGTGGTCACTGCAGCTATTACGAACAACCCCTGCCCTACAAAACCTTTGAATACGGCATGCACGATGTGCTCCGTACGGCCAGTGATGGTTATGTCTATGCGCCAACCGGTCCAGGTCTTGGCCTAGCTGTAGACTGGCCGGCAATGGAAGCTGCCACCGTGCACCGAATCATCTGCGACCATAATTCAACCCGCTAGGTTGAACTGGCCCATCGACACACTGATGCCACAACTGGGCGTCACTGGATCTGCCGGGCAACCTCCAGCAGCGTGATGTAGCGCGTTGCAGTCGCGATGGTCTGCTCGTTCTCCCAGGCAGTTCTGGCTGCCGCCAGCTCATTGGACAAGAGTTCTTTGGGCGGCTTGCTGTTGCCGGGATGTTTCGGCGGCTGAAGCAGATTCTGTATCCGATTCCACATGGTGTACATAGATCCAATCGTTTACTGAGACAGCTGCTAGTTTAAACGGCTTTGATGCTGGAATCAGACTCTCCCACGCAGAGCGTCCTTACGGTAGACTTTTAACCAAAAGGAGGAGCGATGATCAGCGTCACAATTGAGTATTTCATCAAACCCGGGCAAGAAGCCCAATACGAATCATTGGCCGATAAAATTCACCCCGAGGTGTATAGCGTGGATGGCTTCATCTCGGTGGAGGGCTATGAGAGCCGTTCTGAACCTGGCAAGCGCCTGTCATTGTCTTTATGGCGTGATGAAGATGCCGTCCGAGCCTGGCGCCAACATCCTGAACATGCCCGAATCATGCAGCAGGCAAAGAAAGAGATTTTCTCGTCCTACCGCATCACTGTGTCGTCGTGTATCCGAGACTACCGTTTTCCCCAAGAAACGTAGACCAGAGATTTGTAGATAATGCTTCTAAAGCGCACTGTTCGATCAGGCTTGCCGTTATCGGCTCCCTAGTTTGTTGATACTGGCGTGAAGCCCTCCCCCTAATGTACACATTGAATCCTATCGGGGCGTTTGCCAAGGAAGTTGAAGGGCTTTCATTGTGGGAAACGCAGGACGAACTGACGATCGCCCGCTTGGCCGATATCTGGTCCCGCCACGGCGTGCTGGTGTTCCGGCGCCAGGTACTCTCTGAGACCGAACTGGTGGACTTCAGCCGCAGCTTTGGCGACCCGGATGTGATCGTGCGGGAAGACTGGAGTTCAAGCCATACCCCCGAGGTGATCCAGATCAGCAACATGAAGAACCACCATGGTCAGTCGATTGGCGGCCTTGGTGCGGGTGAACTCGACTGGCACACGGACCAGAGCTATATGATCGCGCCGGCGACCGGCAGCATACTGTACATGGTGGAAATGCCACCTCAGCCTCCGCTGACCTACTGGGCGAACCTGCAGCTCGCCTATGCCGCACTGCCGGAACACAGAAAAGACGAGATTAACGACCTTCACGTTGTGTACGACTATTCAGTCCGACAGTCCACTTACGATGACGAACCGAAAATGCCGGCTGAAATACGTCGCAAAACGCCACCGGTCACGCACCCTCTCGTTAACCGTCATCCCCAAACCGGCTACCCGGCACTGTATCTTGACCCGACGACCGCCGCAGGTATCGAAGGGTGGGGCGATACGCAGAGCAAGACACTGCTTGACGAACTGGTTACCCACACGACGCAAGCCGACTTTGTTTATGCCCACGAATGGCAGATTGGTGATGTGGTGATGTGGGACAACGGTTTCCTGATGCATCGGCGCGATGCCTTCGATGCAGCACACAACCGCCTGCTCAAACGCACCACACTGAAGCTGCCGCCGAATCGCCATATCGTGCCGCCCGGCAAACCGGTGACTTGAACCGTCAACGTTTTTGATGCTATCCGCGTCTTAGTGCCGACTCACGCGTGCGTAGCGTTGGAAAACGGTCGCCCGCGATCGGCATACCGTCGTGAATACCGTCGTCCCGATAGGTTCCAAGGGACGGCATATCGTGGAATACCGCACCGTCGCCGGTCCAGTTGACCGAAAACGCCGCACGTCGATTTGAACTCGTATTGCCGGGTGCCGAATGAAAGGTGTGGGAATCCCAGACCAGCATGTCCCCGGGATTCATATCGGTGGCGAGAATTTCAGCGGTTGGATCTGTATCAATTTCAGGGGGTGGGGGACGGTCGGTCTGCAGATGACGATAGTCACTCTCACCCGAGAACTCAGCGGCCTGGTAAATCACCTTCTGGGCATGAGAGCCCCGCCAGAAGCGCAGTGCGGTTTCCAACGGAATCCGATCGAGCGCCGTCCAGCAGTTGATCACATCGCTACCGCGCAAGGGATAGTACGCGTGGTCCTGATGCCACGGCGTTGCGGCTCGGGCAGTCCCGGGTTCCTTGATAAGTAGAAAATCATAGTAAAGTGTGAGTGATTTAGAATCCAAGAACGGCCAACTCAGATCGGCCACGCGTGACTCAAAGATAAACTGTCTGAAGGGTGCTACCTGCTTCCAGGCCTGGCTCGAATAAGAAAACCGACCGCTGTCACCATCCTTCTCGACGATATCGAGATCTTCGCTACCGCCGGCAAGCGCTGTATCGATCCCCTGTTCGATCACAGCCAGCCACGCGACACTGTGCGCATTGCGCAGACAGACCACACCATCTCGCTCGAAGGCTGCCACCGAGTGCTCATCCGGGAGGCAAGCTGTGACGTCAGACGCCGCCACAGGACCGGTGACATCAGAAACAACGTGTGAGGATTTATTCAGCACCATAGCACCTGACCCAGTATAGTAGTCTATGAATGGGCTACGGATCTCGCTCGCCTTTATCGCTCACTGAACAGACCGAGATTGTGAATCAAGCCAGCGTGATTATCCGGTGTAAAGTGTGACTATGGCTGACGATCTCCGGCAAAGCATTCCGGTACGGGCGGGTCCCCAATCGACGCCGCTGGTTGAACCCGCGGCACTCGAAAGCCTGACGACAACCAGGCTTTGTCTAGGCCCGGTCACGACGGCTGATTATCCAGCCATCGCCTCCCTGAATTCCGATCCTACAGTCCAGCGTTTTCTATGTTTAAGCAAAGTCCCTCCCACCTATGAGCAGGCGTTGGCCGACTTACCGTGTTTTTTGAGTGCACCGTCATCACACGGTGGCGGCCTCTGGTGCATCAGCAGCAGGACGACCGGCGACTTTCTGGGCCTGGTGCTGCTCCTATACACAGACGATCGCACCGAGGTTGAGTTCGGTTACCGCCTGCTCCCGAGATTCTGGGGCCAGGGCTATGCCACCGAAGCCGGACTTGCGGTCGTGAATCACGCCTTTGGCGACTTAGACCTCACGGCGCTCTGCGCCATTATCCATCCGGACAACCTGGCATCGAGTGCAGTCGCCGAGAAACTCGGGTTCGTCCGAACGGGCAGCATGACCCGACTTGGATTCAATCTTGATCACTACACTCTCATGCGTAACCCACCGAACAATAGTGACAGCCAGGAGACCGCCACCACCAACTGAGAAACGACAACCACCACAAAAAGAAGAACTGACATGAAAACGTTACTGGCTGCACTGCTGTTCGTGTTCTCAACCTCAGCGATGGCCCAACCTCCCGCTGTTGGCGGAGATGGCTACCAGGCCTGGGTTGTAGTCAAGGACGAGATCTACTGGTGTCACTGGAACCAAGCCTATGATGCTTTACGGGGACGCGATCGACCGGAGTTTCCATTCTGCAAGAAAGCGAAAATGCTCGAACACCCCGGCGACTGATTGCAGTAAAAAATATCCCGGACCTAAGGGGACCCTGAACCTAGGTCCGAAACTGACGAAGCACCGACCCCGGCAGGGTTTGTTGTACCAGACTACCGCTGGCATCAACCACGCGCTGTCCGTTGACCCAGACACCGTGGATGCCAAGCGGGGGGGTGTGTACACGTTCAAGCCCACCGGGGAGGTCATCTACCATACAACGCGCACCAATGCCGACCGTATCGGCATCAAACAGGAAAAGATCCGCATGGGCACCCACCGTGATACTTCCACGCCCGCCAATTCGCATCGCCTCGGCTGGCTGCCGGGTTAACCGGTATATCGCGTCCTGCAAAGTCAAATCACCGCGTTCTCGGACAAAGCGCTGTAACAGGTAGAGTCCAGTACCCGCCTGGCAAAAAAACGTCAGGTGGGCACCGGCATCACCCAAACCGATACAGGCACGCTCATGCGTCAGCAGTCGTGTGACAGCATCTTCTTCAGCATTAAACATACCGACGGTGAAGTTGGTTTCCAGACGTTCAGACAGCGCCAAGTCCAGCATGCAGTCCAGCGGGTGCTTGTCCTGCGCCTGCGCCATCTCGGCAATAGACCTTTTATCCAGCGCCCCACGCTCACTGGGCGCCTTCGACTGGATGGTCATCGTGTTCCACTGGTTTGAAAATCGAAATGGTGCTCCTGCAATCTTAAGCTCTGCTTTCACTTGCTCACGAAAACCTAGGTCTCGAAATACGGCCATCAGGTCCTCATCGCCCGAGGCTGCCATCGCCGGCTGCCAGGATGCAAGGCTTTCCAACGGATAGGGCTCGCGGAGATTGAAATCCATAATCTCGGGGAACGGAGTCACCTGACCATAGAGTTCCCGACCGCGAGCCGTGGCTGCGGCATAGGCATCCATGCAATCGAAGACATCGGCCGGGCGGCCCGGGTCCTGCAGCATGGGGCAAACCTGAACCGGACGCCCACTCAGTGCGGAAAGCTCTTCGATGAACTCGATCGAAGTGGACGCCCCTTTAGTGATCTGGAATACGCCACGGCCTATCTCGCCGAGAACACGTGCAAACTCACGGAATTCGTCATCACACGCAAAGCGGGACGGCATCGGCACACCCCCTTCGCCATTGTGAGATTCCAGTGTCGAGGTACCCAAACCAATCGCCCCAGCTTCCATAGCATCTCGCAGAAGATCACCGATGGCTTTGATTTCAGCAGGTGTTGCCCGCCGTTGAGACGCATCGATACCCATCACATAGGTTCGAATACACGAATGGTTCGCCAGCGCGGCAACGTTGAGCACAACACCCCGGGCTACCAGCATATCCAGGTAATCAGTAAAGGTCTCGAATTCCCAGAGTACGCCGTTCAGCAACGCATCCAGCGGCATTCCCTCGACCTTGGTGAGGTTCTTAAGCGTAAGATCACGATGATCTGGGTGGCAGGGTGCCAATCCAAAGCCACAGTTACCCACCACCACGGTAGTCACCCCCATCTGGGGTGATGGGCTGGCACTGGCATCCCAGGTCAGTTGAGCATCGTAGTGTGTGTGAATGTCAACAATACCGGGGGCGAGGACGAGGCCTGATCCATCGACCAGTTGTGTGCCCGTCAATCCATGTTTACCAACTGCAGAAATCACACCATCAAGAACCGCGACATCGCCAGTTGCTGGCTCGCTGCCGGAACCGTCAACAATCAGCGCGCCGCGAATTACCAAGTCGTTCATCCTGGGACCTCGTCTGAGATATCGCTTGCCAATATCGTAGGGTCAGTGGCACAGTCTATGTGCACCGAACAATATCTACTGTCCGTTTAAACCTCGCGCACCACTGGAATGATCATGCCGACATCTTATCCAGACCTCACCCACTTTAGCAACGATCCTGACGATGCCTGGACCCTGCCAGGACGCTATTACTATGACGAAGCGGTCTATGCCGACGAGCTCGAGCTGATTTTTTACCAGAACTGGCAATATGTCTGTCACATCTCCCAGCTCAAGACACCCGGGCGCTATGTGGTTCGCGATATTGGCAGCCAGAGCGTAGTGATTCTGTGCGACGCCCACGGCGAGATCCGAGGATTTCACAATGTGTGCCAGCACCGTGCACACCGTCTACTGGAGGGTGAGGGCCACGTGCGCGAGGCGATTACCTGCCCCTACCACGCCTGGCGCTATGACCTCGATGGCGGACTACGCTTTGCACGCGGCAGCGAAAAGGTGAAGAACTTTCCACACGACAGCATTCGACTACAGGCGGTACGAGTCGATACGCTGTGCGGTTTTGTTTTTACCAACCTGAATGAGGATGCCCCGCCCATAGCCGAGCGTTACGGAGGTCTGGAAGCTGAGATCCTGGCCCTTGTCCCTGACGCACCGAACCTGGTCCGAGCGCACACCCACAACTACCCGCTGGCGGCGAACTGGAAGAACTCTATCGAAAACTATTCCGAATGCTATCACTGCCCCAATCGGCACCCGAGTCTTGTGGAGGCTGCACTCGATATTTCACGCTATACAATCAAAGTGTATCCAGGTTATCACCGGCACATCACGGGTGATGTCGGTGACCAGCAGGGCTACGCGATCACGCACGAGGGCAACGGCTCGAGCCACGAGTTCGGCAGCTGGTTCGTATGGCCGAACATGGTGTTCGAGGTCTACCCAGGTGGCAACCTGACCGTTTTTCATCATGTGCCAGCGGGCACCGAACAGACCATCCAGGAAACGGAATGGTATTTCTCAGCAGAAACGCCGACCCACGCGGAACAAGAGGTGATCGATTTCGTGCACATCGTACGCCTCGAAGACATTCCCATCTGTGAGAGTGTCCAGCGGGGACTGCACAGCAAAGGCTACCGGCAAGGCCGGCTGATTGTGGATCAGGATCACACCGACGTCAGTGAACATGCCGTACACGACTTCCAGCGCCAGGTCGCCTCAGCCCTGAGGGCTGACTGACAATCTTCCTGATATCACACGACATAAGCTCCGTCGCCAGTGTTATTCTGCATTGACGTTCTCAACAAATAATTATCTGCCCTAGGCGTGAGGTTTCCTGACAGCCCAGTCCTGAACCGGGGAGTTGGCGAGATCAAACTTGGGACTGTCATCGAGAAAATCATGTGTGTGAACAATCAGACGGTCGGGCTCAAACAGTACGATCGCATAAGCCGGTGCCTCGAAATTGCCGGGCAGACTGGCCGTCGTTTTGAAATCCAGGCCCACCTGATGATTCATGCCTCTCAGACTTGACATCGAGATGCCCAGCCAATGACCGCACAGGGGTCGATGGATGTGCCCGAAGAACAGATGCTTGATGTTGTCAGTGTGCGGAAGGACCACCGCCGCGAATGCTGCCTGCTGAACCAGCGCTATTCGGTCCAATGTTGGAATGCCGATATTAAAAGGCGGATGGTGCATAAAGAGATACACATCCCGCCCGTTTGCATCCGCCAATTGCGCCTCCAGCCAGGCCAAGCGTAAATCGCAGTACCAGCCCTCGTGACGACCCGGTTCAGTGGTATCCAAGAATAGAAAACGACCCGCTTCGTAGTCTTTACCGGTTTGGACAAAGCCATGGTCATCCAGGTCCTGGTCAGGAAACCACCTGACAAACTCAGCACGCGAATCATGGTTGCCCACCAACAGCTGCAATGGCATGTTCAGAACCGAAAGACATTCTCTCAGGTGATCAAAGGCTTCCGGCTCACCCCAGTGGGTAAGATCACCCGTGATCACGCACAGGTCTGCATCAGCATGGTGCTCATTGATATCCGCCAGACAGCGTTTAAGCGCAACACTCGGATCGCGGCCATAAAGCGTCTGCCCAGGGGGTACAAAATGGGGATCTGTTAAGTGAATCAGTTTCATAACCTATCAATCGACGTATGACGAATCAGTTGTCTCAGAATCTGATGGTAGTCGCCTCAGACAGTCTGGCATAGACCACCGGCCCTGATAAGGCTGTTGATTATTTGGCTCAGTAAATTCCTGCGGGTAGACAAGCGAGTTCACCTCTGGGTTAAATCACGCCTAACGTGAGGCTGATGGGCGGACACGCAGGTGTTTCTTGTCCACTCGGTCGGCAACTTACGTCCACCGGGAGCACAATGAACGCTAAATACTGGACATTTCACAACCCCACCTTAATACATTTCGGCCCGGGTTACCTGGATCGACTCGGTAGTCTGATTGGTTCAAGGCGTTACGCTCTGGTGACCTACCCCGATGAGTACTTCAAAACACAGATCGATCTGATTCAAAGAAGCGCAGGACCTGCCACACTGATCGCCGCTGACGTGCTGCCCAATCCCGACTTTTCCTATTTCAGAAATCTGTCTCAGGATACACTCACGGCCCTCACGCAAACCGAGCTACTGATCGCGCTGGGTGGTGGGTCAGTGATTGATACTGCCAAGGTACTTGCAGTGATCTCCAATGATTTCGCAGACATCAGCACCTCACTGGAACAACCTGGAACGGCATCACCTATACCTGTGCGGGAGATCATCGCGGTGCCGACCACTGCCGGGACCGGCAGCGAAGTCACCGCCTGGGCCACCGTATGGGATAGCGCACAAGGCAAGAAATATTCTCTGAACCATCCCAACTTGTATCCGGTAGCTGCACTTGTGGACCCGACGCTCACCCAGCTCCTGCCCCCAGAACCTACCCTTGCGGCGGGCCTCGATGCGCTGTCTCACGCGCTGGAGAGTATCTGGAACATCAATGCCAACCCGGTTTCAAGCGCCTATGCAGTCCAGGCTGCCACCCAAATCATGGCCACACTGCCACAACTGATGAGCGCTCTGGATGACATCGGCCTGCGAGAGCAGATGTCGCTGGCAGCGGTCCTCGCCGGACTTGCGTTCTCAAACACCAAGACGGCGCTTGCGCACAGTATTTCTTATCCCATATCGCTGAAACACGGTGTGGCCCATGGCATTGCCTGTTCGTTCCCGCTGCCGCTGGTCCTGCGGCGTGCCATCGGGGTTGACCCTGACTGCGACAACACCCTAAGGGCTATCTTTGGCAAAGATCTGGCAATCGGTGCTGACAACCTAGAGCGCTTTCTGACCGACTTGGACGTCAGTACGCAACCGGATGATTATGGTCTCTCGGAGGTTGAATTTTCCGAGTACCTTAAGGTCGCGCAACAAGGCGAGCGTGGCAAAAACTTTATTGCCGCTTGAGTTTTTGTTACGTCCTAAGGCAAGGCTGAAAGACCGATCGGTTCACCGTTTTTCTGGACGTTGCTCAGTATAGCCACATGGGGAATCCGTCTAGCGGCTTTACCGGCCCGTGTGGCGACCGAAGCGTGCACAGCTTCGATATGAAACTGTCAGGACAGTACCATCGAGTTCTTGGGCAGGAAAACCAGTCAGCCATGCTGACACAATGCTTGATAAATCTGATTGATTTCAGAATCATTCTGCACAGTGTGCGGCTCGATACCAGAACATAGCGCACCCACTTCATGATTTAACTTCTGTATCCGCATCATTAGGCTTGGCTATGGCACGCTGTTTAACGATTTCACCTGAAGTGCTGTCGCAACACCTTCAGCCCAGCCACCTGTGTTCTTATGAGCTGACGAGACGACGCAGAAGCAGTCGATCAGTACCCTGAACAGTATATAATCGCCTGCACGTGATTGCAGCGGTTTCGGAGTAAGCGTTCCATTACGATCCAGCTCAACGTTAAGAAACAGGTTAACCGGATCCGACAGTTTCGGTCGCGATACACCCAGATCCTTTAGGGTATGTACTGCATTTTCC
>ENA-ORDI01000064-ORDI01000064.1-marine-metagenome-genome-assembly--contig:-NODE-64-length-70410-cov-4.724866_pt1 | contig 70410 bp, 72 predicted proteins | sample MGYA00248628_ERZ508525 | MGnify/ENA primary metagenome ERZ508525 (study PRJEB26195, sample SAMN05422138) | marine metagenome | isolation source: East of Porto Seguro, South Atlantic Ocean | place: Atlantic... | reverse complement strand
TTAGATCATTTTCTTTTAAGCGGAGAGCCTATTTTTATATTGGTATTCGCTAAGGTATTTGCTCATTGGTTAGTAACAGGTGTTCCCTTATTACTGGCTTCATTAATAAGTACATTCTTTCTATTTCTTCCAGAGGGGGTGGTTTTACCACTTTTAATTAGCCTTTTGATAGGAACTTTGTTGCTAAGCTTACTTGGTGCTTTAGGCAGTGCCCTAACCATCGGAAAGACAGCTATATTGAGCGCGGTTATTGTTCTACCACTTTCCATACCTATTTTAATTCTAGGGGTGGCTATAATTACTTCTGCTATTAATAATCAGGACTATCTTTCTTATCTTTATTTCTTGGGAGCAATGCTTGCAGTTGGAATACCAGGACTTTGTTTGGCGACAGTGGAAGCCATATCTATAAATTATGATTAGTCTTTCAATTCTCAAAAAATGGTTAATATCCATGGGATCTCCACCTTTCTTTTTTAAATGGGCTTCCAGATTGTTACCATGGTTTTCTCCTATTTCCTTCTCGATATTGATAATAGGGTTGATTTGGGGAGTTGGCTTTGCCCCTTCAGACTATAAGCAAGGAGACGTATATAGGATTATTTTTGTACACGTTCCTTCAGCAATTTTGGGACAGTCTATATATTTAATGATGGCAATTTTTGGATCTATTTGTCTAATTTGGAGAGCGAAACTAGCTGGCATGTTTCTGAGATCCGCAGCTCCACTTGGAGCTAGCTTCACCTTGATTGCTTTAATCAGTGGAGCAGTTTGGGGAAAGCCTACCTGGGGAACCTGGTGGGTGTGGGACGCCAGATTAACATCTACTCTAATCTTATTTTTTCTTTATGTTGGAATAATAGGACTTTACTCTTCAATAGATAATAAGCAAAAAGGAGACAGAGCGGCTTCTTTAATTTCAGTCGTTGGAGTAATCATTGTTCCCATAATAAAGAAATCTGTGGATTGGTGGCAAACGCTTCATCAGCCTTCTACTTTCAGTATCACTTCTTCTCCCTCGATGACTTCAGATATGTATTTTCCACTTTTAATTTGTGTTATTGGCTTTTATTTCATATTTGTTTCTCTACTGTGTAATAGATTAAGAGTAGAAATATTAACTAGAGAAAGAAATACTACATGGGTTAAGGAATATTTAAATAACAAGGTTTAAGTATGCTGGAATTTATTAGAGACTTATTTCTTATGGACGGACAGGGCAAGTACGTTTGGTTTGTTTTGTTAATTTTTTTTATTGTTATTTGCTTTAACTATTACTTGCCATATAGAGCAATCAGAAAAATAAAAGAAGAGAACTCTCAACATACTGGGGAATAAGATTTGAATCCTTTAAGAAAACAAAGACTTTATGTAGTTTTGTCTATATTTCTGGGCACTGCCATTGCTGTCCTATTAGTGTTTCAAGGACTTTCAAAAAGTATTAATCTATTTTATTCACCTTCCGAAATTCTAAAAGCGCAGATAGAGGCAGGTACAGAAATAAGAGTTGGTGGTATGGTTAAGAAAGGCTCAGTTTATAGAGAAACTAATTCATTAAAGCTTTCTTTCGAAATTACTGACTTTGAGGAGGATCTTGTTATTGAGTATGAAGGAATACTTCCTGATCTGTTTTCTGAAGAAGCAGGAGTTGTTCTTAAAGGCACAATAAACAGCAAAGGAGTTTTTGTAGCACATGAAGTGCTCGCAAAGCATGATGAAAATTATATGCCCCCAGAAGTCGCAAAGACGTTAAAACAAAAGAAATGATAGCGGAGATAGGTCACCTTCTATTAATCGGGGCTCTGGTAATAAGCTTTTTTGTGGGATTTTCTCCTTTATGCAGATTCATCACCAAAGATAATTTCTTTTACCGTGTCACAGGACCTTTAAATATTCTGGTCTTATTTTTAGTTCTTTTTAGCTTTATTTCTCTAATTTACAGTTTCTTAAATGATGATTTTTCTCTTGCTTATGTAGCAAATAATTCAAATACTCTCTTACCTGTTTATTATAAATTAGCTGCTACATGGGGAGCACATGAAGGATCTTTGCTCTTATGGATATTCTGTCTTTGTTTATGGGCAACCAGTTATCTCTTTTTTAACAGAAAAAAAGATGAGGAATTTGTAGCTTTAACGTTGGCTGTTTTAAACCAAATAATTTGTGCTTTTATAGCGTTTACTCTTTTCACTTCAAATCCCTTCGAAAGACTACTTCCAATTATGCCCATTCAAGGATCTGACCTTAACCCCCTACTTCAAGACTTTGCTTTTACCATTCATCCTCCTTTGCTCTATCTGGGGTATTCTGGTTTAGCAGTTCCTTTTGCGCTTTCTATCGCAGCATTGATTTCTAGAAATATTGATTCTGTATGGGCCAGGGATACTAGACCTTGGTCTCTTTTGTCTTCAGGTTTCTTAACCTTAGGAATAGCTGTTGGTAGTTGGTGGGCTTATTATGAATTAGGCTGGGGAGGCTGGTGGTTTTGGGATCCAGTAGAAAATGCTGCGTTTGTTCCTTGGTTAATCTCAATAGCTATGTTCCATTCATTAATTGTTACAGAAAGGCGAGGACTTTATAAAAACTGGTCCATACTTCTGACGATTCTAGCTTTTGCTGCCAGCATTCTTGGGACATTCCTCGTAAGATCTGGTGTGCTTACCTCTGTTCATGTTTTCGCTTTGGATCCTGAAAGAGGAGTTTTTATATTGGTAATTTTTTCATATTTTATTTTAGGATCTTTGATCATTTACTCCCTGATGAACAATAAACTTCCTGGAAGAAGTACTTACAGTTTAATCTCTAGGGAATTTGGTTTCTTATTAAATAATCTGCTCTTAGTGATCTTGGCTATTTCAATAATGTTTGGAACTCTTTTCCCTTTAATTTATGAAGCTATATATGATGGGAAACAAATTTCAGTTGGACCTCCTTATTATCAAGTCTTAATTCTCCCTTTTGCTATAGGTTTAAGTTTCTTGCAGGGAATAGGCTTATATCTTGGCTGGAATTCCACCAAGGAATTTAGTTTTTTAAAAAGGATTGCTATAGAAAGTTTTAGTTTATTTTTATTGATATGTCTTTTTGTTTTTTTAGTTTTTGGAAAGTTCTCCTGGGGAAGTGTGCTGGCCATTGCAATGTTTTGCTGGATAGTTTCAGGAAATTTTATCGAATTAATTTATAACTCTTCTCATCTTAGAGACTTGAAAGCAGTTTTATTTAAGAGGCTAGCTCTTATTAGTGCCCATTTGGGTATGGCCTTTTTAGTATTGGGAGTAGGGATGGTCACAACTTTCTCTTTGGAGAGAGAAGTTGTTTTGTCTGAAGGTGAGGGTTATCAATTAGGAGATGTAACTTTTACTTTCAAAGGAATCGAAGAATACAAAGATTTAAATTATTACGTTGACTCCGCAAGGATTGAAATTAAAAGAAATGACACTGTTAATGAAGTAAGAGCCGAAAAGAGAATTTATCTTAGTACAAATCAAACAATGACTGAAGCAGCTATCAAACCCACTCTTTTGCAAGATTATTATGTAACTCTTGGAGATCATCTAGGAGATAAAACTTGGTCTTTTAAGTTACAGATAAAGCCTTTCATTAGATGGATTTGGTTTGGAGCAATACTAATAGCTTTCGGTACTTTCGTTTCAAGTTTCAATATTTTAAAAAAAAGCCATGAATAGGGTCACACATTTCTTGCCATTCATCTTCTTTATTTTTTTTATAATTGCGTTGTTTAGTTTTCTTGATAAAGATGAAGATCAATTACGTTCAGTTTTACTTGATAAGAATTTCCCTGATTTCTCCTTGCCTAAGCTTGAATCTCAAGAAATAGTTACTGGTCAAGACCTTTCTGAACTTCCATCATTACTAAATGTATGGGCTACTTGGTGTATCGCTTGTAGGGTGGAACATCCATTCCTAATGAGATTAAAAGAAGAATCTACAGTCAAAATTTATGGATTAAATTATAAAGATCAAAGAGAAAAAGCCCTCAAGTTATTGGATCAGATAGGCAATCCTTACGAATTTAGTATTTTTGATCAGAAAGGAAAGTTAGCATTAGATTTGGGCGTATACGGAGCACCTGAGACTTTCTTAATTGACGAAAAAGGTGTTATTAGGGTTAGACATGTTGGTGTTTTAACCGAAGATGTTTGGGAAAAAAAGTTTAAGGTAATTTTAGATGAGTGAACAGAAGATGGCGTATAAATTCTTAATATTTCTTTTATTTTTAGCTCCTATGGTTGCCCAATCAGATACATCAAAAGAGCTTTATTCTTTTACTGGCACTGAAGATCAAGAGAGGTTTTCTAACCTCTTAGAGACTTATAGATGTCCAAAATGCCAGAGTTCAAGCTTAGCAGGTTCTAATGCTCCGATAGCCAAAGATCTTAAGACTGAAATACACAGATTGATTAAAGAAGGCAAATCAGATAAACAAATTGAGGCCTTTTTAAGATCAAGATATGGAGATTTTATTATTTATAAACCTGCGTTTAGAATGAATACTTTGGTTCTATGGCTAGGACCTTTCTTGTTACTTTTAGTAATACTCATATTAGTTGTAAATTGGAACATCTCTTCCAAACGTAAGGTAAAAGACTTAGAAGCTGAGAACATAGTTAAGGCAGTAGAGAGAACGAGGTTAAAGAAGTTACTGGAAGAAGATTAGATGTTTTATATTGTAGGTACAGCATTTCTTATAGGAGTAAGTGTTTACATTACAACAACCTTTTTTGTAGACAAAAAGTCTTTTTACGACAGGCGATTAAAAAATATAGAGTTATTTAAAGAAGAAGAAGAAAACCTTAAATCAATTAAAAATTTGTCTAATGAATCTCTCACTTTGCTTATTAGAGAAAGAGAACAAAACTTGTTACAGGATGTTCCTAGAGAAAAGGAGCTGGCCACATCAATGTACAGAAATCCATTGATTCTTCCAATTCTTTTAGCTCTTTGTTCTTGTTTAGTTATTTTTGCCATTTACTTTCAACCTATTTCTCTTGGATCTCTAAACGACCTCAGAACTCACGATATTATTTATGGTTTTATTCAGGGAGATGAGAAAGAAAGAAATAAAAAAAGGAACGCTCTAATTCTTGAACTAGAAGACCTGGTGGATTCGAAAATATCTACTGCATCAGAACTTTACTATTTATCTACTAAATTTAGAGAGATTGATGAGTACCTTTTTTCAAGTTTGTTGTTAGCTGAGCTAATAAATGCATATAAGAAAGAAATTCCTGCTTATGTTTATTCTGAGTATGCTCAAACCATTTTCTTTAAAGAAGGCAAGATATTTTCTGCAGCGGTCAATAAAGCTTTAGACGTCGCACTTGCTAAATCGCCCACTAATTCAATCGCATTAACACTTAAAGGAATTAACCAATTTGAAGCTGGAGATCTATCTTTAGCGAAGATCTCTTGGGAAGAGGCTATTAAATATAGTAATAATGAAACAGAAAAAAGATCGATCCAAACTGCCATAGACAGTATAAAGTCAATAAAAAATCAGTAGTTTCATAGGGTCAAATAGACTAGAATTACCCCGTAAATGGAAAGATATTGTTGTCTTTCGATATCGTCCAATCTTAGGGCGAAGGGCTTCTTCCCCCCCAAATCAAGCAGAAAATGAGACTCAAAACAGTAAAACTTGCTGGCTTCAAATCTTTTGTTGATCCTACTTCAATCTCATTTCCTTTTGAATTAACTGCAATAGTTGGACCCAATGGTTGTGGAAAGTCAAACATAATTGATGCCGTTAGGTGGGTATTGGGTGAAAGTTCTGCTAAAAGCTTAAGAAGCAAATTAATGTCGGAAGTTGTTTTTAATGGTTCCGCTACAAGAAAGCCTGTTTCTAGAGCCTCAGTAGAGCTCTTCTTTGATAATAAGGATGGAAGAATTGGGGGAGAATTTGCTGACTATAGTGAGATTTCTGTCCGCAGAACCCTAGACCTTGGTGGACATTCGAATTATTACCTCAATGGAACTAATTGTAGAAAAAGAGATATAACAGATCTTACCTTAGGAACAGGATTAGGTCCTAGAAGTTACGCGATAATCGAACAGGATATGATTTCGACTTTAGTCAGCTCCAAGCCAGAAGAGATGAGAGGATACATTGAAGAAGTAGCTGGTATATCGAGATATCTCGAAAGACGTAAGGAATCTGAGTCACGAATTAAAAGAACAAAAGAGAATCTAAGCAGGTTAGAGGATCTCAGACAGGAAATAGGAAGGCTCTTGTTCAAATTAAAGCAGCAGGCAAAGGCAGCAGAAAGATATGCTAATTTAAGAAAGGAAGAAAACCACTCCAAAGGCCTTTTGTGGTCTTCTCAGTGGCAGCTAAAAGCAGATGAAGTTGCCAAAAAAGATAAAAAAGTTAGGTTGCAAAAGATTGAACTTGAAGAAATAAATTCCCTAAAAACTTCTTCGGACTCGGAGATAGATAAATTAAGAACTCAGCAAATGGAAATGCAGTCTGATATGGATAAGATTCAACAAGAATTTTACAGTTTAGGTGCCGATATTTCACGTTTGGAACAAGAAATAAAGGCACATAAAAACAATGCGTCGGAGATTACAAAAAACATAGATAACAACAACTTAACTTTAGTTATTAAAAATAATGAACTGGAAAAATTATCGAAAGAGAAAGAAGAACTGAAAGCGTCCATTGCGGTAATAAGTTCTGAATTAGAGAAATTGAGAAAAAAACAATTAACCGATGTTAATTCAGACTCTCAAGTAGAAAGCCTTGAAGAAGAGTGGGGCGATTTTTCTAATAAACTTACTAATCTCTCAAATAAACTTAAAGAAGTGGAAAAGAAGCTTTTATTTCAGGTAGCTAGCGGAAGAATTACAGAACAAGGCATACTCTCTGATTCGGGTTTAAAGCAAGTTGAAGCTTCCCTAAATACCCTTGCTAAGATTCCTCTAGTGTTATTTGAAAGGATAAAATTACTATTTAAAGGATCTAAGAAGGAAGAAAGGGAAGATAGATTGGAACTTTTAGATAAGACTGGGAAATACGCTGACTTTCAAGCTAAGCTTGCAACGAATATTTCCTTAGCAAATCACCTAAAAGCTGAAATAGTAGCTTTGGAGTTGGAAATCAATTCTTTAGAAAGCCAGATTACTTCGAACAAAGAACCTTCAAAAAAGATGGAAGAGTCTTTGGGCCTATTACTTCAATCTAGGCTAACAGCTGAAGAGAACATGGCTTTAGTAAGAAAATCTATAGATGATGCTTCAGATAGAATTAGAAATATAGAAAAAGAAAGATTAGAAAAGGAACAGAAATCTATAACTTCCAGAGAAGCGCTAGAAACTTTTCGCTTAGAACACCAAGCTTCGATGATGGAAGCTGAGAATATTGAAAACCAGATTGAACAAAATGGTTTAAATATTAATGAACTGTTGCCAGAGTTAGACGAGGAAAAGTCTATTGATTATTATCAGAGTGAACTGGAAAAACTCGAAACGAAGATTTCTAGATTGGGTGCAATAAATTTAGCAGCCATGGAAGAATACTCCCAAGAAGAAAAAAGAAAAGAGTATCTAGATAAGCAACATGAAGAACTTACGAGGGCTTTAGAGACTCTCCAAAAAGCAATTAAAAAAATAGATAAGGAAACGAGAACAACCTTTAAAGACACTTTTGACAATCTAAATAAGAATTTAGGGAAATCTTTTCCAAAATTATTTGGTGGTGGACACGCAGAATTAATCCTATTAGACGATGATTTGCTTACAGCTGGGGTAGGCATCTCTGCTAAACCGCCTGGGAAAAGAAACACAAGTGTTTCTCAATTATCAGGAGGGGAAAAAGCCCTCACAGCAATTGCCTTGGTCTTTGCTTTCTTTGAACTAAATCCAGCTCCTTTTTGCTTGTTAGATGAGGTAGATGCTCCGTTAGATGATCTTAATACAATGCGGTTTATTAGCTTAGTTGAAGATATGTCTGACAAAGTTCAATTTGTGTACATAACTCATAATAAAATCTCGATGGAGAAAAGTAAGCATCTTATGGGTGTAACAATGCAAGAGCCAGGAGTTTCCAGAATGGTTTCTGTAGATGTAGATGAAGCTATTAAACTAGCTGCAAGTGCATAACCTGTATGTTTAATCTTGCAGAAATTCTAACGTTAATAATTGGTCTTCTTTTGGCTTTAGTTTTTGTAGACGGCATAAGAAGATCACTCAGAACAAGAAGAAATAAACTTAAAGTAGACATTCTTGATACAACAATAGAAAAAGAAGAAATAGAACATTTAATAGAAAATCCAAATGAGGCCCTTTCAAATGATAGAGCTCCTGTGCACGAAGATCAGGAACCTTTAGATGCTTTATACGATATTAAAAGACATAACCTAATTATTCTTAATATATGTTCTGAAGATTTGGAATCTTTCTCACACTCCGTTCTAAGCGAACAACTAGCTTCTTATAGGTGTTTTTTTGAAGATAAAGGATTTTTTACTTTTAGAGATATCGAAGATCAAATATTGTTTAGTTTGATAAATGCTAAAAATCCTGGAACTTTCTTGGAAGAAATGTCTTCTTCAGATATTGCGCTAGTACTTGATCCAAGTAAGTCAACTAATGTAGTTGAATCATTTAATTTTATGTTTTCAGTGGCAGAATCTCTTGCAGAAATTTTTTCTTGTAGCTTACTAGACGACAACAGAAATCTTTTAACTAAGCAAATGTTGGAACATATGAGAAATAAGGCACAAGAATATCAACTTCAGCACCTAGCAAACGCAAGCTAGACAAGACATTCATGAAACCTAGTTCAGAAGATAAACTTCGAGTTAAAGAGCTTACTGCATTAATTCAGATTCATTCTTACAGATACCATGTTTTAGATGAACCAGAAATCAAAGATTCAGAATACGATCGCTTATTTCAAAAGCTACTTTTATTAGAAGAGAAATTCCCTGAGTTATTAGCTATATCCTCTCCTACCCAAAGAGTTGGTTCTAAGCCTGCTTCAGGATTCAAAAAAATTACCCATGGTTCTCCAATGCTATCTCTCGAAAACGCTTTTAGCGTTAAAGACCTAAAGGATTTCGATCGAAGAGTGAAAGAAAGATTAACTAATACGGAGAGCCTTGATTATTGTTGTGAACTTAAACTTGATGGGGTGGCAGTAAATCTATTCTATAAAAAGGGAAAGTTAGATAAAGCAGCAACTAGAGGTGACGGAAGTGTAGGTGAAGACATAACACATAATATCAAGACTTTACCATCAGTCCCTCTAGAGTTATTGAAAGGAAGTAACAATAAAGGAATCCCCAATTCTTTAGAAGTGAGGGGAGAGGTCTTCATAGAAAGTTCAAAATTCGAAAGCATAAACAAAACATCGAAAGAATCTGGAAAAAAAATTTTTGCCAATCCTAGAAATGCTGCTGCTGGAAGTCTTAGGCAATTGGATCCAAAGATTACCGCTTCTAGACCCTTAAAGCTCTTCATACATGGTTATGGCTCAGCTGATTCTACTGACAAGAACATTCCTGATAATCAATATGAAGTGCTACAACTTTTTCAATCCTGGGGTCTCCCTGTGAACCCGGAAACAAAAGTTGTTAGAGGTATAGATGAATGCATCAATTATTTCTTGAATATTGAAGGTATTAGAAAAAAGTTAGCTTATGAAATTGATGGAGTGGTTTATAAAGTTAATAGATTTAACTTACAAAAAAAGCTCGGACAGGTTGCCAGAGCGCCCCGGTGGGCAATTGCAAGAAAATTTCCTGCTGAGACGGGAAAAACTGTTGTTAATTCAATATCTTTCCAAGTTGGCAGGTTAGGAAGCATTACTCCTGTAGCTGATCTCAAACCAGTAAAAATAGGAGGTGTAACTATTTCCAATGCAAGTTTGCACAATTTTGATGAAGTGAATAGATTAGATGTTAGGAAGGGCGATTCTGTAATTGTTAAAAGAGCAGGAGATGTTATCCCTCAAATTACTAAGGTTGATAATAGGAACAGGATTAAAAGATCTTCAAAAACTAAACCTCCAAAAGAGTGTCCTTCTTGCGGAAGTAAGCTTGCAAGAGATGAAGGAGCCATAGCGCTAAGATGCTTAGAAACCCAAAGCTGCCCAGCGCAATTACTAGAAATGATTAAACATTTTGTTTCTAGAAATGCTATGAACATAGAGGGGCTAGGAGAAAAAATTCTACAACAACTTATAGAAAAAGAACTAATAAAAGACTTTGCTGGTCTTTATGAGCTGCAAGAAAGAGATTTAATTCAACTAGAAGGCTTCGCCTTCAAATCCGCATCGAATCTTATTAATTCAATCGAAGGCAGTAAGGATACAAGTTTACAGAGATTTATCTATGCTCTTGGAATTAGAGAAGTGGGTGAAACCACTGCTCTTAATTTAGCACTTAACTATTCCGATGTAGAGAGTCTAATGGAGTCCAATAGAGAAGATTTAATTGAGATAAATGATATTGGTCCAGTTGCTGCGGATTTTATCATTGAATATTTTTCTAATGAGAACTCTGTTGATTTAATAACTAAGTTGCTTTCTTTTGGCTTTAAGTTATCTCCTCCAAAAAAAGATACACATCCTATTTTTTCTGGTAAAACTGTAGTTATAACGGGTTCTTTTAGCTCTTTCTCTAGAAATCGCTTAAAAGAAGAGCTCATAAATAAAGGAGCTAAAGTGACATCCAGTGTTTCAATGAAGACTAATTTATTAATCTCTGGTGAAAAACCTGGATCAAAGTTAACTAAAGCCAGTGAATTAGGTATAAGCGTTTTAACGGAGCAAGAACTAATAGATTTATTAAACTGATTAGCATGAAGGCTAAATTCAGTTTCTTCTTGTCTCTGTTTTTAATTACTGCCTGCGCTTCTTCGGGTCCCCCTTCTACATCAAACGATGTTTGTAAAATTTTTAAGGAAAAGAGATCTTGGTATAAAGCAGCTAAAAGAACCGAAGATAGATGGGACATACCAGTCTCAGTGACTATGGCAATAGTTAAACAAGAATCTAGTTTTATAGCTGCTGCTAAACCTGGTAGAACTAAACTTTTAGGTTTTATCCCTTGGAAAAGGGAAAGTTCTGCTAAAGGTTTTGCTCAAGCTATAGACGGCACATGGGAGTTATACCTAAAAGACCGAGGTGGTTGGTTTAAATCTAGAAATGATTTTGACGATGCCGTTGATTTTATAGGTTGGTACAACTCTAAGACTGTTAATCAGCTTAAGATTGAAAAGCACAATGCAAGGGGCTTGTATCTTGCTTACCACGAAGGTAGGGGAGGTTATAAAAAAGGTAGCTACAGAACTAAACCTTGGTTGCTTGGTGTTGCTGACAAGGTACAGAGACAGTCTGACAGGTACCGCCTTCAATACGAGAAGTGCAAGAAAAAGCTGGGTAGAAGGTTTTTTAGGTTATTCTGAAAATTCCTTTTATTAGGGTTAAAATAAAGACTTTATTATGAAAAGCATACTGTTACCTCTGGTATTACTATTTATTGCAATAGGTTGTACAACGACGTTAAAAATAGATACCGATGCAGATAACACTTATAGACTTTCTTCTTATAAAAGTTTTACAGTAGAGACTCCTGATTTAAAGGAGCATCCTTCACAAATAAGCATTAACCCTATCCTCTTACAAAGGGTGTTTCGCTCAATAGAACAAAATCTTATTAACAGAGGGCTTCAAAAATCCTCTGAACCTGACATGGTTGTTAGATTTTTTATTGCTACACAGAGGGAAGTAGAGCGAAGCAGAAGTTACGGTTCATGGTATCGAAGAGGATATCTCGATGACTTGGATCAAAGATTTTATAGAGTAGACAACGACGCCCTCACAATTAGATTCCATGATGCTAAAACCGATGACGTAATTTGGTATGCTTTTTCTAGATTTAAAAGATCCCAAAGCCCTAAAGCCCAAGAAGAAGTGGACTCTCTCATAGATGAAGCAATTTCTAGATTTAACTCTTTCCCTTAAACCTTTCAGGATCTAAAGCTTCGCTAATTTTTTTCCCAAAAATAGGAGGGGAACCACTCATTAGATCGCAGACAAATTGTGCACCTATGGGCGCACTACTTGAACCCCTAGAGCCATGCCCGATGTTAACGTATATATTATGTTTGGTTTTGCCTACAAGAGGAAGATGATCTTGAGTAGTAGCTCTATAACCATACTTTGCACCTTCAATTATTACTTTTCTGTTTGTTATAAGCTTTAATTTCTCTAGATTTTCTTGATTTTCTTCTAAAGTAATATCTTTAATATTCTTATCATTATAAGTTGAGCCAATAATTTTTAATTCTTCTGGAGCCGGTGAAATATAACCTTTAGCAAATATAGGAACTTTTAGGTTCTTAACTGATGTATTGTTTTGTAAATAAGTTACCTGGCCTCTTTTTTTAGAAATTCCCTTAAGATCTATTAGGCTACCATGCTCGTAGGAAGAGCATAAGCAAACCTGATCAAAATCGTATTCATGATTATTTGAAATAACTTTAAATTTTGATGTTTTCTTAATATTAATCACTTCTTCACCTATGAATCTGATATTTGAGTTTTGAATCATTAAATCACAAGCCCCTTTTGGATCTAACCAACCCGCTTCAGGGAAGAATAAACCTCCTTTTGTTAGCTTTATTCCTGCAATGCTACTGGCTTCCTCAGGAGAGACAGATTTAAATAACTTTGAGTCATTTCGAGCTGCTAAGAGTTGTTGGAATCTCTTTTTGGTTTCCTTACTAAATTCTAGAAACAACGCTCCAGTCTTATTCCAATGTGGGCTTCCTATCTCATCATAAAATCTGATTGAGTATAAATATGAATGTAAACAAAAGGACGAGTAAGGAGTATCAAAAGCAGATAATCTGGGATATAAAATCAGGGCCTTATTACCAGAACCTCCGCTAACAATTTTCTTGTTCTTTTCAAACAAGGTAACTTCATAGCCTCTAGAACTTAGGATTTTAGCTGATGTACATCCTGCAATACCTGCACCTACTATGGCGATCTTTTTTTTAAAGTCACTTTTTCTTTTTGTAAGCGTAGATTTAAATTCTGCCCTTAACATGTGGCGTTTGTTCCCAAACCCTTTGATGATCTCTATTTTGAAATCGTTTTCTATCAGCCTTTCTTTAATTATCTTTGCTGCTGAGAAAGTGCTGTAAGTTGATCCCTTATGACTTAAGTTAGCTAATGATTTAAATACCTGTGAAGACCACATTTTTAAATTTCTATCAGGAGAAAAACCATCATGATAACAAGCATCCAAATTGAAAATTCCCGGCTCTAGATCTTGTAAGCACTGACACACTTCTCCAAAATAGATGGTCAGACTCACCCTTTCTTTTAAAAATTCAATTCTTTGACATCCCTGACAGTTAAGAGGGAAAGTATCCATCATCTTGTTTGAGAACAATTCTAATTCAGAATACTTCTCATGTATTTTTTGAAAATCTGCTAAAGATAGCGGGTTGTTTTCTATTGATAAATAATTGAGCCAATTATGTGATTTAGGGTTCTTACTCCATTCCTTTAAGGTAGTCAAAAAATTAATTCCTGCACCAAATCCTAATTCTACAATGTTAAAGACCTCATTTTTTTTAAGTCCTTCCCATCTTGATGGAAGATTATTACCTTGGATGTAGACGAAATTAGCTTCTTCTATGGCCTGATTTTTTGAGAAATATAGATCTTTGTAAGTGCTTGAGAATGGTTCATCCGATATCCATTCCACTTCAGCTTCCTTTATGAATAAAGGAGAATCTTTTTGCGGATTTTGGGAGCCGCTATTTATTGCTTGAAGGAATTTCGTTAAAAGGTATTCCTTTGTCAGCCCTCATATCTTGAGGAAGCCCCAGTACTCGCTCAGAAATGATATTTCTAAGAATCTCATCAGTTCCTCCAGCAATTCTAATACCAGCAGCTCCAAAGAAACCCGCATGATACATGGTTTGTTCAGCCTCAGAAGAATCTGGTCTAAGTATTCCAGCTGCATCCATCATATCCATGCCAAAATTTGCTATTTCCTGTAATTTATTACCACTGACAATCTTGGTTATTGAAGCCTCTGGACCAGGAGTCTCTCCCCTGGAAAGTGCAGATATGTTTCTGTATTTGGTATATTTCAATCCACTTGATTGGCAATACCAGTCAGCTAGTTTATCTCTTACATATCCATCTTTAATTGCTAATTCTCCATTTAAGTCATGTTCACATGCCAGATTGAATGCTTCTTGGAAGTCAGGACCAGAAGCATCACCTACAGCTAACCTTTCATTCATTAGCGTAGTTAGTGCTACTTTCCATCCATCACCCACTGCACCTAGTCTCTGTTCATCAGGTATCTTCACATCAGTGAAATAGACTTCATTAAAGTTGGCTCCTCCTGAGATCTGTTTAATTGGTCGGCATTCAACACCTGGACTTTTCATATCTATAAAAAAGTAGGTAAGACCTTTATGCTTTTGAGCAGAGGGATCACTTCTAGTTACCAGAATCCCATAATCGCAGTAATGTGCACCAGAAGTCCATATTTTTTGACCGTTAATAATCCAAGTATCTCCTTCAAGGACTGCTTTAGTTTTTAGTCCTGCTAAATCAGAACCAGCACCTGGTTCACTAAATAGTTGACACCAAACTTCTTCTCCTTTGGCCATAGGAGGAAGGTATCTCTTTTTTTGCTCCTCAGTCGCATACATCATAAGCACAGGGCCCGCCATTCCTTGACCTATTTCAAAAAATCCACCAGGAATCCTATATTTTGATGCCTCTTGACCCCAGATCACCCTCTCTATAGGAGTAGAACCTCGTCCTCCATATTCTTGCGGCCAGTGTAAGCAAGCCCAGCCACTGTCATATAACTTGGCAGCCCATTTTTTCGCAACAGTTAAAGCATCTTCTTCACCCCTACCTGGATACCCACTGTCTGCAGAGCTATCTTTAAGAGTTGCATTAGCACTAAGCCAATCGTTTACTTCTTTTCTAAATGTTACTTCTTCAGGTGTATCGTTAAAGTCCATCGTTTCTCCTATATTTGATTAGCTCTCTCAAGAGAACTGATTAGTTTGTTTTTCCAGATTGCTTGACTCCCAATATTAGCAGCTAATTGTCTACATCTCCTGTAATAGAGATGGCAATCAAATTCCCAAGTAAATCCCATTCCACCGTGAGTTTGAATATTTTCTTTAGAACATTCATTAAAGGCTTGACTCGCACTTACTCTGGCAGTGGCCGCTGCAGTAGAAAGCTCAGGAGCATTTGTACTTAGGGCCCAGGCACCAAAATAACAATTTGACCTTGCAAGCTCTACGGCAATATACATATCTGCTATCTTATGCTTTATGGCTTGAAAAGAGGCTATAGGTCTTCCAAAAGCGAATCTTCCCATGGCATATTCTTTTGCCATGTTCATGCAAGCTTCAGCTCCTCCTAGTTGTTCAAAAGAAAACAGAACTGCCGCTCTGTCCAGCACTTCCTGCAAGGCAGTCCATCCATCTACTTTAGAGTCTAAGACTTCCACTTTTGCATTCTTAAAAACAATGGATGCATGCGATCTTGAAGGATCCAAAGTGTTTTCACTCTTAATTTCAGCACCTTCTGCAGCCAGGTCTGCCAGGCAGAGAACGATTTTATTGCCATCCTTAGCAGAAACGACGGCAAAATTAGCTATGTCACCATCTGGGACTACTATTTTTGATCCATTAAGTAGATCTTTTTTGAGTTCGCAAGCTAGATTTTCTTGTGTGGGTGCAGTTGTAGTTTCTGTATGCGCTAGGGTACCTACTATTTCTCCCGCAGCTAATTTAGGTAAATAATTTTGTTTCTGCTCTTTTGTACCATGGTTAAGTATAGCTTCTGTGGCTAAGTAAATACTTGAAGAAAAGGGCGTGGGAGCTAAACTCCTTCCGAGTTCCTCAGCAATAACACACAACTCTAAGTAGCCCAGACCTAGACCGTCAAATTCCTCAGGAATGGTCGTGGCAGTCCAACCCATTTCAATAACTGACTTCCAGAGAGTTTCGTCATAAGAATGATCTCCTTCTATAACTTCTCTTGCTTTTTTGATTGATTCTTGCCCTTCTAAAAATTTTCGAGCTTGATCCCTTAGTAGCATCTGATCCGATGAAAATTCAAAATTCATTAACTCTCCTTTTTCAAACGTCAAAAGTTTAAGTATTAAAAACCTATTAGTATATTGTAGCCACGAACAAATATAATGAAAGACTAAAAGCTAACTTTAAAACTATATTAAAACTTTATCTTGAATTCACCTGATATCAAACCGGTAAGGTCGGAAACCTTAGCCAATAAGAAAAACAGAAATATAGGTGGTAGCAGCCTATTGTTTGTTTCCCTATTAGGTTTATTAAACTTAGCTGGATTGGTAATTTTGGGACTGTGGTTTTTTAATACTTCGGGTTATCAACAGGAGACTGGACAGAGCTTTGTACAAAGGATCAGCTTCATCGAGGAGCAAATTAGTTCAATGAAGGATTCCAATCAAGATTCTATAAGTTCATTAGAAGAACAAACGAGGTTTCTTAATAAAGAAGTTAGAAAGCTTTGGGATTTAAGTAATAAGAGGAATAGAAAGAGCATTGATTCTCTTACCAATCAACTGACAGAAATAAAAATAACTTCGGAGGAGATATCAAAAGCCAATAAATCACTGGCGGCCAAACAAAGGGCAAGTGGTTTAGAAATAGCTAAATTAGAGAAAATTCAAACAGATCTAAAACAAGAATTCTCAAACTTGGATTCCCTTACAGACAAGTCAGATATTGAAAAAAAGATTGAATCTCAAGAAGAAGCAATTGTTGCTTTTGATGCTTATAGAAAGCAAGTGAATAGAGCTTTATTAGATCTTGAGGTGAGAATAGATGAGCTCCAGTTAAACATTGAGGGGGAGAATAAATGAGCTTCAGTCAAAAAATGAGGATTCTTTATGATCGTACAGGATTTTATTTTTTTAAGGCTTATAATGCTTGTCGCTTTGCGGATGTGGTGGAATTGGTAGACACGCCAGATTTAGGATCTGGTGCCGAAAGGCGTGGGGGTTCAAGTCCCTCCATCCGTACCAAAGTTCTTACTTTTTCTTACGCTGAATCCTTCCATAGGTAGTAAAAATAAGATCTCGCATCCACTTATTAGCAGGATCTTGATCTTTGTTCCCATGCCAATAGAGGTGTAATACCAAAGGATCAATATCAAATGGAAGTTTTAAGATTTTAAAATCCCTGCCACTGGTGAAACTTTTAATTGTTGTTATAGCCAAATCAGATTGATCCATAACATAAGGTGCAACCAAGTAGTGTTGCGCTCTCAATGCTATTCTTCTTGTTAACCCTAACCTTTGTAAGGTCATGTCAACATGACCCAACCCAGAAGGTCTTTTTGATATGTGTAGATGAGAAAGATTCAAATATTCATCAAGAGAGATTTTTTTCCTTTTTGCCATAGGATGTTTTTTGTTAACCACCAAAACATAATGATCTTCATAGATCATCTCATGTTTCAAGCTGAGATCAGTATGTATAGGGGGATCTATAGCAAAATCTATATTACCTGCTGCAAGTTCTTTTGGGGTTTCACTTCTTGGTGTTAGGTAACTTTCAATGCCTACCTCTGGGGCTGACTTAGATATATTCTTTATTAACTCTGGAAGTAGCCTATATTCTGAAGTATCTCCGATGGAAATCCTAAAAGTTATTTGTGCAGTTTTTGGATTAAAGGACTCAGACTCGGAAATGGAGTTTCTGATGAGATCTAAGGCTTGACGAATGTCCTTAACCATATTCTGGGCTACTGGAGTTGGAAGCATTCCTTTAGATGTTCTTACAAATAGCTCATCATTGAAATTTTTCCTAAGTCTAGATAATGCGTTGCTAACTGCAGGTTGAGTAATTCCTAGCACTTCTCCTGCCTTGGTTAAATTTCTCTCTGTGTAGATAACATCAAAAACCACAAATAAGTTCAGATCTTTATCGCTCAAATTCATTCTTTTGTATGGTTATTCCTTGGGTTAAACTCGAATCTAGTTAAAGGAAGTATTATCATTTTAACTTATAATGCTTCAAAAAAAGAATTTATACTATTTATTAGGAGAAAAAAAGTGCAGCTTGATAATTCAGAAAGATCTAAAGAATTAGGAATCAGAATTTCACAATTTATGGATGAACATGTCTTCCCTGCCGAAGCTATTTATGCAGAGCAAATGGAAGAATTTACGAAGCAAGGAAACAGATGGCAGGTCCCCCAGATAATTGAAGACAAGAAGAAGATTGCAAAAAGTGAAGGACTATGGAATTTATTCCTACCCGAAAACCCCATGGGCGAGAGTATGAGTAATCTCGACTATGCCCCACTATGCGAATTAATGGGTAGGTCCGGGATAGCTTCTGAAATATTTAACTGTTCTGCCCCTGATACCGGAAACATGGAAGTGTTAGCTCAATATGGTACGCCAGAACAGCTAGAGTTATGGTTAAAACCTTTATTGGACGGTGAGATCAGGTCAGCCTTTGGCATGACTGAACCAAATGTGGCTTCATCTGATGCTACTAACATAAGCAGTTCGATAGAACCGGATGGTGATGAATACGTTATAAATGGAGAAAAATGGTGGACCTCTGGTGCCGGTGACCCCAGATGTAAGATCATAATTTTTATGGGAGTAACCAATCCTGATAATCCAAAGCACTCAAGGCAATCCCAAATCCTGGTTCCCATGGACACACCTGGCGTTGAAATAAAGAGAATGATGACCGTATTTGGTTCAGATGATGCTCCGCACGGACATGCCCATATGAAGTTTACCAACGTCAGAGTTCCTAAAGAAAATCTCCTTCTTGGTGAGGGCAGAGGTTTTGAAATAGCGCAAGGTAGACTCGGACCAGGCAGGATTCATCATTGCATGAGGACCATAGGAGTAGCAGAGAGGGCACTCGAATTATTATGTAAAAGATCTACTTCTAGAGTGGCCTTTGGTAAGCCTCTATCCGAATTGGGTGGAAACTACGACATCATAGCTGATTGTAGGACGGAAATAGAAATGTGCAGGCTATTAACTCTCAAAGCCGCTTACCTGATGGATAAGGTTGGAAATAAGGTAGCGAGGAGTGAAATAGCACAGATTAAAGTTGCTGTTCCTAATATGGCTTTAAGGGTTATTGATAAGGCGATACAAATTCATGGTGGAGCTGGGGTTTCTCAAGATACTCCATTGGCTAAGCTGTATGCTGGTATGAGAACACTTAGAATCGCGGATGGTCCTGATGAAGTTCATCGAAGAACAGTAGCTAGAATGGAGTTAGCAAAATATAGCGACAGTTAAATTCGAGCTTTACTGACTTCTTTTTTCTACGAAGAAATCAAAGATTTTCTTTAGGTTTTCTTTGTTTTTAGAGATAAAGAAAGAATGGTCAGCACCTTCTATCTCATCGTAAATGTAATCCATTTCCAGATTTTCCATTTCAGCTACCCATTCTCTCGTCGGGTAGACCAATCTATCTTTAGTTCCTTGAAGAATAAACACGGGGATATGTTTAATGATTTTGAGGTCTTCCACGGTTCTTGTTTGAGGGGGTGCGGGAGCGGCCAGAGCTAGGGCATTCCATAGATCAGGATATTGCATGGCTAAATGATAAGTCCCTGAACCTCCCATGCTGTGACCCCAAAGGAAAATGTTCTCTGAGTCTATGGAATACTTCTGCCTCACAAGATTTAAGACATTCATCACATCTTTTTCGCTGTATTTTCCCTCCCGCTCCAAAGATCTCTCATCGAGTCCTTGAGACCAAGACCCAAACCATCCCCTTCGGGTATAGCCGAGAGGGGTGACCACTATAAAATTAAATTCTTCAGCAAAATCTAGTAGGCCCTCATAGCCCATTAACCAGTCGTATGTTCTGGTCAAGCCGTGCAAAGATACAATCAGCGATATGGCTTCATCTTTATTGTATGAAGTCGGAACGAAAAGGGCATAAGGAATGGTTTCCCCGGTTTCCTCAAAAATATAATTTAGGTGTTGAACCCTTGGGTCATCGATAGCGCTCTCGTCATCCCATCCCGTCCGGATTAAATCTTGCATTTTTTTATCTTTTTTCCCCGATTCAGCATAACCGTTAAAAGACATTATAAGAACCGCCAACACAACAAAATGAAACAGTCTCACTGCATCATCTCCTTGAGGCTTGTGCAAATCTCATCCAAAACTTGAGGCACTCCAGGGATATAACCCATACTCGCAAAACCGTGAATAAAACCATGATTTTCCTGGTGAAAGACCTTATTGCCGGCCGCACTTAATTTTTTTGCGTATTCGTCGCCTTCATCACGTAAAGGGTCAAAACCAGCGGTAGAGACAACAGCGGGAGGAAGGTCAGATAAGTCCTCCGCCAATAAAGGGGAAACAAAGGGGTCCTCCATTTCATCCAATGAATTTAAGTAATGGTTTCTGAACCATTCCATGGCTGCTTTGGTAAGAAAAAACCCTTCTGCACATTCATCAATCGAATCTTTCTGAAGGTGAAGGTCCGTTACCGGATACAGCAGTAATTGTGCTTTTGGCAAAGCTTTGTTTTCTGTTTTCCTTCTCAAGCAAAGGGCGGCAGTTATGTTTCCCCCCGCACTATCACCTCCCGCTGCTACTCTGGTTTTGTCGATATCTAAGGAATCAGAATTGTTAAGTACCCAGTCAAAAGCTTGATCACAATCATCCAGCGGAACCGGGTATTTTTCTTCCGGAGATAAGCGATAATCGACAGAGAAAACTTTTGCCTCAAGGTTTTCACACAGATAACCCGTCAGTTGGTGATGCGTTTCCAAGTCTCCAATAACCCATCCGCCTCCATGAAAATATACCAAAGCAGGAGCATTATTCTTTGTGACAGGGGAGCTGTATTCTCTTACTTGCATGGTTGCTCCTGACACGTCTAGTTGATGGTCTTTCCAGTCTACTGACGAAGGAAATTTGGCTGCAATTTTGTTCTGTTCTATGTAACCGGCTCTGAATTGTTCCGGAGTTAGTGTGTCAAAATCGGTAACCAAATTTTCAGTTAGTTTTAGCAAAAATTGAAAAGGAGGATGCAACTTACGTTTTCCAATTTCAATTTGTTTTTTCCCGGATAGTTTTAGCAGCAGCCAATTAGGCAGCATCATCAATAGTTTAATCATCTTAAATCTCCTGATTTCAACTATATCAAACTACATTAACTTCTTATAAAGAAAAGGCAGATGTCTTACAATTAATAGCATAGACACGTAGCTCAGTTGGTTAGAGTACTTGCTTGACATGCAAGGGGTCGGCGGTTCAAGTCCGCCCGTGTCTACCAATTTAACCAGGTTTTTTTAATTCGATATGGTATTGCTCTATCTTCACAGGTAATTCAGGCTTCTTCGCGTCTTCTAATTCTATCCCAAGATTTATAACCTATTACGATAATGAAAAGATAGGTAAAAAACAGAAAAGAAGTTAAATAAAGGTCTCTTGACAGAAAGATGTAAATAGAAATTGAGTCTATTACAAACCAGTAAATCCAATTCTCAAGAACTTTCTTGGCAACCATATAAGTAGTGATAATTGCACCCCAAGTAGTCAAGGCATCCATGAACGGCAAAGCAGCTTCAGTATATTTTTCTAACATCCATCCAGATCCAAGGGCTAGGAATAGAATCACTGAAATAGCAGATAAATGTTCTGAAAGATTCCATGTTTTAACTACCAGTCCTTGGCTGTCACTATTTAGAAGCCACTGCGACCATCCGTAAAATCCCATGACAATGTAAAAAATTTGTAAACTTGCTTCCATGTAAAGACCAGCCATATACATTACGAAGAGATATAAACAGGAACTCAATATCCAAGCAATCCAACACCAAATATTTTGTTTTACAGCTAAAACCAAATACAGAATAGCTAAAATCACAGCTGCAATCTCGAGAAGCTTCTCAAGAGAGAGATCAAAAGTCATATCGCACTAAAATACCCATATGCCTTGGATCCCCTTGTCTTTCGTAGAGAGCTGGGGAGAAATCAGGGGGCTTGTTACCGAAATAGAAGCCACGAACAGAGTAATAGTTATCGAACAGGTTTCTTAACCAAAATTCATAATTCCATTGTTCTTTTTTATAACCCAAAACAAGGTTCGATAAAAGGTAAGACTTTGATTTATTTGCATGAGAATCTGAGTAGTAAAAACTACTTTTACCTGTCATATCAAAGGACAGGTAAATATCGTTCCTTGGCTGCCAGTTTAGTCCAATGGCATAAGTTCGCTTAGGAGCATGGGCTTGGTCTCTTCCTTCAAGTTCTGGCCGTGATTCGTAACGATTTATTTTCGTTCTGAGAAACCCCACAAAAGAAAAGATGTTTAGATAATCGGTTAAAGCTGCATTTAGATTCACTTCAATCCCATAGTTAACACCTTCTGCTGCATTTTGGGTCAGGAAGGAAAAAGTGTTTGGATCGTTAGGGTCAGTTTGAGTTGATATAAGCACCTGTTGATTTTCTCTATCTGAATAAAAAAGCACTGCGTCTAGACTCAAATTAGAGCTTGGATATCTCGTGTTTATACCAACTTCATAATTCATTAGGTATTCAGGATCATACATAAGATTCTCGTACGATGAGTTGGGCTGAAGCCCTAGTCCTAAATTGAAACCGCCTGATTTATAGCCTCTGCTAATACTTAAATAAAAGTTGGTGTTTTCATGCCATGCTTTTAAAAGAGAGATTTTTCCACCCGACATCTGATTGGATAGCGAAAGGGATTCACCGTATGAATCACTATAATTTGACTCCCAATCTTCCCATCGAAGACCAAGGATCACCTTTGCTGAAGTCGAAATCAGATATTCAAAATGACCAAAAGCTGCAAGGTTTCTCGAGTCGTAATAACTTGACGAAGAAAAGTCAACTTCGTATGGAGGGTAACCGCTAAAAGGGTCTTCGTAAATGCCTTCATCCTTCCTGTCATTTCTTTCTTTTATATCTAAATAATAAATACCAGTTACCCATTCATGTCTAACGCCTTGATCGAAGTCTGCTCGCTTGGATAAAACCCTAATTTCCTGATTAATAGATTTTCTTGATCTAATGGTTTCTGAAAAAAAATCATACACATAAGGTGCATTCGTCACGGGATTTCCCCAATCAGCATCGTAGCTAAATATGATGTCTGAATGCGAATAACTCGACAAACTCTGTAACTCAAATCCTTTTGCCCTATGAAAGATTTTTAAACCATAGGCATTGGTGTCTTGCGAGTCCATACCTGGTTTATCAGAAAGGGTATTTAAACTTCCGTCGATGGTCCAAATATCAGCTGGGTCGTTTAGATCAATGTTCATTATCAAGAAATTTAGATCAGTTTTATCATTTACCTCCCAATTAATTTTGAAACGTCCAGTGAATTCATCTTTTCTAGATGTATCAGAACGTTGTAGGTAGAGGTTCTTTCGAAATCCATCCATTTGATCTTTTCTTAAAGCAACTCTGTACTTGAAATTTTGATTTGAGTTAACAGGTCCGCCAAATGCCAGTCCAAGGCTAGTAATACCATAAGATCCAAAATTCACTTCACTATTTCCTTCAAATACATCGGTAGGATCTTTACTCTTAATATAGATAAGACCTGCCAAGGCATTAGCACCCATTCTTGATCCCTGTGGGCCCCGATATACTTCAATTTGCTCTAAATCAAAAGCAGTAGCTATACCCCCTTGTCCAGAAAAATCTATATCATCAATAATGAATCCGACCGAAGAATTAGGAGTTCCTTCGTAGCCAGATCTTTCACCAATTCCTCGAATTTGAAAATAACGAGGTCGGGAGTCACTGCCAGCAAAATTTAAATTTGGTATCAAGAAAGAAAGCTGCTCAAAATGCTTGATTGGCTGACTCTCAAGCAGTTCTTGATCAAGAATTACAACGCTACCGTCCGTATCTTTAAGCTCAGCTTGTCTCCATGTACCTTTAACAACAATCTCTTCTATCTCATCGGTCCTGGCATCAAGACTAAGCCACGAAACAGACAGGATTAAGAAAAAAAAAGTTAATTTAAAATTTAATAGATACGCCATCCCTCCGCCATTATTATATGGTTCAGGTTCAAAGGGTTCCCTTTAAGATCTCAGGTCAATGACCACCCCTTGTACTTAGTTGAAATGATAATATAAATTTCCCTACTTTTGTTGAATTTTACCTTTTGAAATAACAATATGAATATCCTGGGTATTCTTAATCTTCTCAAGTGGGCTACTATTCAAAATTACCAGATCCGCGTATTTCCCAGGATCAATCGTTCCTATTTTATTGTCCAAATTGAAAAACTTAGCCGGAGTGATTGTTGCTGACCTCAATGCCTGTAAAGGAGTTAGGCCTGCTTCAACCTGCAACTCCAGTTCTTTGTGTAAACTATATCCAGGGGTGAGGAAACCAATAGGAGAATCAGTGCCAGCTATGATTTTGACGCCGTGTTCATTAAAGAGGCCCACGATTTTCAGGCTCCAATCTTCAAAGATTTTATTGTTTTTCAGCACCGGTTGTTGAGCCAGACTAATAGAATCCGCTTGCCAACTTTCCTGAACTTTTTTGGGCAGAAATTGATAAGTTTCACGCCATTTACTATCGGCAAAAAATCTTTTTGAGCCAACGGTATTGATGGTTAAGGTTGGGGTTTGAAAAACATCATTTGCAGCCAAATATTTGATGATCCTAGTGCAGCGTGCTTCATCCACATTTTGTATAGCAATGTATCGCTGCGATTGATGAATCCTTGTTCTAAGCGCAGAGCCAGGAAGGGAATCTGAATTGTTTAACAACAATTTCCTTTGAGCTAAGATTTCTTCCGCATTTTTTGCACAAGCCAGGTCTAGATTTCTAATATGTTGCATGCCATCCAGGCCGGCATCAATGGCTTCAATCAAACCGATGCTAAGAGGGATGTGGCTGGTAACCCGCAGATTTTTTTGTTTAGCAATTTCAAGTAAGTTGAGAAATGTTTTAGCAGACAACATTTCGTATGTTTTTAGGAAAGTAACGCCTTGCTTCACCAGATCATTGACAACAGCTGCAAGGTCAGTGGCTTCATTCACGCCGATAGACAACTCAGGGAAGCCTGGTTCTTGTCCTTTGTACACCCTTAGGCTGCCATCGATTAATGGACCTGAATAAAATAGTCTTGGTGTTTTTTCTGGATTTTCGTTGGCGTAATCTATAGCAGGTTGCAATTTAGTGAGTACCGCCCCCGTATCACGGATACTGGTAATGCCGTTGGTCAGAAATAATGCATAAGCTGTTTTGTAATCAAGTTCAGGGATAAAAGTCAGATGCACATGCGCATCCCAAAGACCAGGGATCAGAAATTTACCCTTGGCATCAATAACCTTATCATCCATTTTGATATCGATAATCTTAGTACTTGATTCTTCAATTGATTCAATGACACCACCCTGTAATACAACGGTCATGTTTTCTCTGACCGGATGGGCCGCATCGATCAGTGTGACGTTTTCTATGATGATCCGGGGTGATGCTAAAGCTAGAGAACTGACTAAAAGAAAAGTGAGCATTAAAGAACGGCAAAAAAGACAGCCCTTCATGATCTCCTTCTGTTCAGATGTTTCAACAGCAACTGATCATAGCGACTCTTATCACTATCGTGACCAGGCCGCACGAAAGGCTCCCACTTAGGCGGTATCCCCTTAGGAGTGTCTCCCATTACGGTGACACGCTGTACCACCCTTTCTTCGTCAAAGTCATTCAGAACCTTGTGTTGGGTACAACGGTTGTCCCACATAGCTATGGTACCTGCCGCCCAGTGATAACGCATCGTGAAGCTTGGTGTTGCAATCCATTGAGTAAGGTAACCGAGCAAAGATTCACTCTCACTGTGACTTAGCTCTACGATACGGCGTGTGAAATGTTCGTTGACAAAGAGGGTTTTCTTCCCCGTTACAGGATGGGTGCGTACCACGGGGTGAATAGTCATATCATCTGGGTGTCCATGAGGAGCCGCGTTGTGAAGAGCAGTGAGCCCTTGGCATAAGTCACGCAAGGGTGTGGAAAGTTTCTCTAAAGCGAGCTCTGGGTTAGCCCACAAAGTATCACCACCTATTTCAGGGCACTTAACCATATTGAGGATTGAAATGAGTGCAGGGTTGGGTCGAAAAGTGATGTCTGAGTGCCACTCGTCCGCAACACCACCCCGACTGGCAACGAGTTCGAAGATCTTGTCATGCTCGGTGATCGGGTTCTCATAGTGGGGGTGTCCCTCAAGGTCCCCAAAAAGGGAACCAAAAGCGACATGTTCATCAACACTGAGAGCCTGATCCGGAAACAAAAGTACTTTATGTTCGATCAGCAGATTTTCGATTGCAGAAGCTCCTTCAGCGTCCAGTATAGCGAGTTTGACGCCACGAATTTCAGCCCCCAGAGCCGAAGACAGGCGCTTTACCTCGAGGGATTGTGGGTCGAACTTCTGCGTCTTCATTCAGCTTCTCCTATTCAAAACTCTTCTTCATGTACCTTAAAGTATAACTTCTATCTTGGTCTAAACTGCTTCTGTGTACCGCGTTAACCATTCGAAGCTATTTTGACGAGTGGTCGTGTTTGCTGTGATCATGTTTTTCTGGCTCTGGGCGCAAGTCTTCAGATTGTTCCGAATCATCGTTTTCATAATTGTCATCATAATGGCTTGGGATTTCGATGGCTTTACCATCATGTGATTGCTCACTATTTGTTGAATTATCAGTGTGATGCCCCATTCCTTTCGCTCTTGCCAATAAATCCTGGTACTGGGTTACACCAAGATCAGGCAATTTCTTTATGAACGCCACAACCGGCCAAATGGAGTCATCATCATGCGTTGCACCCCACGCAGGCATACCAGTCATTTTGATACCATGCTTAGTTACCCAAAATAGTTCAGCAGATGACATTATCAATGCAGATTCCGAGAGATCAGGTGGAGGAGGATTCAACCCCAGGCCCATTGCCTCGGGAGATTGGCCGGGAGCGCCGTGACATCCGAGACACATCTCACTGAAGTCATTAACACCGGCAAGGACCAAAGCGTCATCATGGAGATTTGGCACGTTGATATCCTTAGCCGAGCGTTTTATCGAAGCATGAGAAGTCGTCGAAAATAACCAATTGGTGATACTGCTATGTGGTGAGCTTGCACTAATATCATAGATACCCGAATACGCAAAACTGACAATAACTAATACACCGATGGTGACGACAATAATAAAAGATCTAATTTTTTTCATAATTATCTCTGTATTTGTTTTCAGTTTAATATACCTTGTGTGGAGTCAGTATTCCTGTGTTTGATTACTTTGACAGTCCATAAAATTCAGCCATCAGAATAGATGCCTGTTCCGTGTGTAGCTGCTCTGATAAAACATTTCTCAACAGTTGAGTTTAAGTGCTTGTTTCTAGACTTACAGCTAGAGAGGGTAGAATAGAACAATTAATTGAGAGAATTATCCAGAAATGATTATGAACATATTATATTTGGTTGTGGGATTAATATTAATATCAATACCTACTACGATTTTTGCTGAGGGCATGTGCCTTTGCATTGTAAGGTCTTTCCTAGGCTTCTAAGACATATTAAAAGAAATCACATAGACCTCACCTGCATCAGTAAGTGTGTTGTGCTGCTGTTTGTATACTTTAAAGTGTAATTTCCTTTTCGGTCTAATCTACTTTGCTTATAAGTCTCAAATCAATTCTTTTAATTTGTCTAGACCTCTTTTTATAGGATTTTCTTTCTTCTCTTCTTTTTCTTGCTTTTCTTTCTCTTCTTTCTCATCTTCTTTTTCATTAACGTCATGAGGGGGATCTAATGAAAAAGGAGTAGGGAATAGGGTTGCTAAAGCATTTTTAGATAGATCGTAAGTAGAAAGCAATCTTTCAACATCTATTGTTGTAGGATTTTCTTTTTTCATTGATTTATTTCTGCCCCTTACGTCCTTGGTTTGGTGATCTCGATTTACTTCCTTTCCCATCCCTACTACGATCTGTTTTTTCTCCGTGTTCAAAACCATATTTCTTTTTATTAAAGCCTTTCATAAATCAAAACTCTCCAACACCAACTATAACAAACTACTGTGTATTAACGGTCAATTAACTTTAGGAAACGCTACTGGGATAGTGAAGCAAAGTGATTTGGTTAGGATTTAGAACTAGTTATGATGAGGTTATTTATTGTTGTCCCTACTTTCTCTTTTTTTTAAATCTCTGGGTGTAAAATCTCTAGTAGGCGTAAAGTCTCTGGTAGGTGTAAAGTCTCTAGGTCTATACTCTTTTGGTCTAATTGCCACCAGCTGGTAAATAAGCTCTTCAAAACTATCCAGAGCCTTTCTAACAAAATTTTCTACTTTGGCAGATTTTTCTTTTACACTTTTTTCTACTTCGTCAGCCACTGAAGTAGAGAAATCTTTTTTTCTTTGTTTCATTCAGTTAAAACTCTTCATCATGGATTTTAAAGTATAACTACCTTCTCAGGCTTCCGATTGTAATTATGTTCAATTACTGTATAAACTTAAGTTGATTACATGTTTTTTTGGAGAGGATTATGTACTTCAGATTTTTATTAACCTTAAGTCTTTTCTGTGCACCGTTATTATTTGGTGCTCATCATGAATCTTCTGCTAAGGCGGAATATTCGACGAACGAAATTATTGATATTGCAATGTCGGCTGCCCCGTCAAATGTGAGTTCTGTTGCTACCATTATTGATTCTACCGGTAAGGTACTGAGAGAGGGTTCCAATGACTGGACTTGTATGCCAGGAACACCGCCCAATGAAAATGTTAATCCAATGTGCGTGGACAAAGCCTGGCAAAAATGGTTGCAAGCCTTTATGGAACAAACTCCCTATAACTCTGAAAATGAATCCTTAGGAACGTCTTACATGTTGATTGGAGATCAGGCTGTAGATAATGATGACCCATTTAATACTGATAGATCTAAGGGTACCTGGATTACTGAGGGACCACACCTTATGCTCTTACTTCCGGAAAGTTTGATGAGCAATCTACCCACCGATCCTTATGCAGGGGGGCCTTACGTAATGTTTAAGGGTAGTGATTTTGTGCACGTAATGGTGCCTTTAGAAACTACTAAACTTTCAAATTAAATTCAAGGAGAAATAATGTCTGGAAAAATAGCCAAGTATGTAACGGTAGGAACAAACAATTTAAACAAAGCCAAAGAATTTTACGACAAACTTTTTGAGGACTTGGGAGCAAGAAGTTTTGCTCCCAATGAAAGGAGCTTTTTTTATACCCTGAAGGATGACGATACTGTCTTTGCCATATTTATACCTTACGATGGTAATGAGGCCACCGTGGGCAATGGCAACATGACCGGCATCACTTTGGATTCTACTGAAGAAGTTGATGCTATGTATGCTAAAGCGATGGAGTTAGGAGCTACAGATGAAGGTGCTCCGGGTGAACGAGTGCCAACCTTTTATGGCGCTTACGTTAGAGACCTGGATGGCAATAAGCTTGTCTTTTGTAAGATGGGTTAAGCATTAGCTTCTTTTTTTGCAGTAACAAGCCAAGCTGCACCGGGGAAAATAAGCCCTTTGTCTGAATAATAAGGAGAAAAGACTTCCATTGTTGATTTTATAATCTCTTGTTTCACCTGATTGGACGAGTCTTTTAGCATTTCACTTACCACAGGGTTGATTGCCATATAATCTTTTACTGAATCAGCAAGGCTTCTACCTGAGAACATATTGACTTCAGCTTCATGTCCTTCTATTTCTATACTCTCAAAATTACTATTTTCAAGAATGGAATTTACGTAATTAGATTCCATGAATGCAAATGGACCAGGGCTCCTCGGAGGAGGAGCCGGTAGGTCAATAAATTTTTTCACTTCCTGTACAAATAATGATTGCCACGGGTTTTGTATTGGAGACTGCCAGCAAACAAAAGATAAGGGAGATCCAGGTAGAAGACTTTTGTTGATATTTCTAAAGGCAGCTACTGAATCTTCGAAAAACATAACTCCAAACCTGGAAAATGCTGCACTGAAGGTATCACTACCTATGTCCTCAGTTTGAACATCTACGCACTGGAAAGAAATGTTGTCCAAAGATAGCTCTAGAGCAGATTCTGTAGCTCTTTGAAGCATTGGTTCTGAGATATCTAAACCGGTAACCCTCCCTCTAGGTTTTATTTTTCCTGCAATACTAAGAGTTGTATTACCACATCCACATCCTATGTCTAATACATTTGCATCTTCACTAAGTTCAAGCTTTTGGAGTGCTGCCTCGCCCAGAGGTTTTAACATAATATCCATGACATTTTGGCGTTGCACCCAAAGATCTCCGCCTTTGCCTGACCAGAAATCTTTTTGACCTTTATTTGCTTCCGACATTAGATTTGCTCCTCTTAGGTTAGTATTAAACCAACAGTAGTAAAAACTTTATAATGTTAGTCTAACTTAATTCTTTTTAAACTGTGGACGCTGTTAACAACTCTATTTTAGATATTATTGGAAATACTCCAATGGTTAAGCTTACGGCCTTCGATACGGGACCGTGTGAACTTTTTGTAAAACTAGAGAATCATAATCCTGGAGGTTCAATAAAAGACCGAATAGGTCTATCCATCATAGAAGAAGCAGAAAAATCGGGAGCCTTAAAGCCAGGAGGAACCATCATTGAAGCCACGGCAGGGAATACCGGCATAGGTTTAGCTTTGGTTGCTGCTATAAAAGGCTATAAGTTAGTACTTGTAATTCCCGACAAGATGAGCCGGGAGAAGATCCTTCATCTAGAGGGCTTAGGTGCTGAGATTAAGATAACAAGATCTGATGTTACTGCGGGGCATCCAGAGTATTATCAGGATGTAGCTAGGAAATTAGCAACCGAAATTCCAGGCTCTTTTTTAGCCGATCAATTTTCCAATCCGGCTAACCCATTGGCGCATAGGACAACTACCGGCCCGGAGATTTGGGAACAAATGGGAGGGAAATTAGATGCTCTTGTTGCCGGGGTGGGTTCAGGCGGAACTATAACTGGATTAGCTGAATTTTTTAAGGAAAAGAATCCTGACATTCAAATGGTAGTAGCCGATCCTGAAGGATCAGTAATAGCCGATGCAGTAACTAAAGGTACCTACAAGTATGAGGGAGGTTCATGGTTTGTTGAAGGAATAGGAGAAGACTTCATTCCGACTAATCTGAACCTAGATTTATTAGATGATGCCGTGGTGGTTTCAGACAAAGAGGCTTTTGGAGTCCTTCAAAAATTACTCAGAGAAGAAGGTATTCTTGCAGGATCTTCAACAGGAACTTTGATAAGTGGAGCTATAAAATGGTGTCAAAAACAAGATTCTCCTAAAAAGGTTGTCACTTTAGTATGCGACACTGGCAACAAATATTTATCTAAAGCTTTTAGTAGGTCTTGGCTTAAAGATAATGAATTAATTGAAGAAGAAGGGGAAGGCGACCTCTCCGATCTCATTAGCAGAAGGGCAGATAAAGCTGAAATGGTGAGTGTCAAATCCGACGACACTTTAATGACAGCTTATAACAGAATGAGGGCTTCAGATGTTTCTCAGCTACCTGTCCTGGAAGAAGGCAAATTGGTGGGCATTGTTGATGAAGAAGATCTATTACTCAATGTCTACAGGGATGAAAATTTATTCTCTAAGTCAATTGGATCCATCATGATTACTAAACTAGAAACCTTAGATGTTAATTCTGATGAGAGCTCACTTTATGAGACCTTATCTCAAGGTAAAGTCGCTATTATCTATGATAAGGACCTATTTTTAGGATTCATAACTAAGGTAGATTTAATCAATAGATATAAAAGCTTATTTAAATTAAGTTAAGTGTGATGAAAGATAAAAAGAATACTCAAGGATTTTCCACAAAAGCAATTCACTCTGGTCAGGAACCAGATCCTACAACTGGAGCTATTATTGGACCAATTTATACCAGCTCTACTTATGTACAAGATAGTCCTGGTGAGCACAAAGGTTACGACTACTCTCGAACTGTAAATCCAACGAGAAAGGCACTTGAAACCTGTATTGCTGATTTGGAACAGGGAGGATCTGGTTATGCCTACGCTTCCGGTATGGCAGCAACAGCAACCGTTTTGGAAATTTTAGATTCAGGCGATCATGTCATCAGCATGGATGATCTTTATGGAGGAACTTACAGACTGTTTAAAAATGTTAGAGAAAGGTCTTCTGGGCTTGATTTTAGTTTTACTGACTTAAGGGTGTTGGACAACCTAGCATCTTCAGTTCAAGAAAATTCTAAAATGATTTGGGTGGAAAGCCCGTCAAATCCCCTTTTGAGGATAGTTGACCTTAAAGAAGTCAGTAAATTTGCTAAAAACCACGGCCTTATTACCGTGTGTGATAATACTTTTTGTTCACCTTATTTGCAGAAACCCCTGACCCTAGGTTTTGATATCGTAGTCCATTCTGCAACTAAATACCTAAATGGTCACTCTGACGTTATTGGGGGTATTGTTGTATGCTCTGAAGAGAGAAAAGACCTTAAGGAGAAATTAGATTTTTTGTCTAATTCCATAGGTTCAATTATGAGTCCTTTTGACAGTTACTTGGTGTTGAGGAGTCTTAAAACTTTAGCTGTTAGGATGGAGAAACACTGTAAAAATGCTTCTCAGGTTGCAGCTTTCCTTCAGGACCATAATGCGGTTGAGAAAATCTACTACCCTGGATTATCAAGTCACCCACAACATGATCTCGCCAAGAATCAGATGAAAGGATTTGGAGGCATAATCACTGTCGTGCTCAAGGGAGGTCTAGAAAGTGCTAAAAGTTTCTTGGGAAGAACAAAACTCTTTTCATTAGCTGAGAGTTTAGGTGGAGTAGAGAGTCTAATTGAACACCCAGCCATCATGACACATGCTTCTGTCCCCCCAAATATAAGAGAGAAGTTGGGGATAGAAGACGGTTTGGTTCGTCTTTCAGTAGGGATAGAGTCCATAGAAGATCTTTTGCAAGATCTTGAACAGGCTCTTAATGGCGCTTAGATGTATGCCAATTGACCTCTCGAGAAGTCTTACCTATCTGTTCTACTACTCCTAAAACCAAAGCAAATAGAGCCATCCTAATCACTATGCCATTATCGGCTTGTCTAAAAATGGCCAAATTAGGATTTTTATATAAATCTGAGTCAAGTTCATTAGCCCCTTGACGCGAATCCCTAGGAAGAGGATGCATGATAACGGTATTTGGTTCGCAATTTGCCGTGTAGATCTTTTCATTAAGCCTTAAGAGTCCCTTGTATTTTTTGGAATTGGATTGGTTTTTGAATCTCTCTTCTTGAATTCTAGTCATATATATTATGTCTACTTCAACAATACCTTCTTCAATATTTTCAAATTCATTTATATTTACCCCTGACTCTGTTAGGAGTCTTAAATAAGAATCAGGCAATCTTAACTTTCTTGGAGAAATCAGATTAATTGTCACGTCTTTGTACAGACAAAGCACTTTGCTAAGAGAATGAACAGCTCTTCCAAATTTTAAATCTCCAACCAGAGCTATTCTAAGACCTTGAATCGTTTTATGGTTTGCCTCTAATTCCTTTTTTATTGTGTATAAGTCAAGAAGAGCTTGCGTGGGGTGTTCGTTAGAACCATCACCACCATTGATGACCGGTACTCGGCTGGCTTGAGAAAAGGATTCTACTGAACCCTCTTCAGGATGGCGCATAACTATGATATCGCTGTAACCACTTAAAACCTGGGCTGTATCCATTAAAGATTCCCCTTTTGTTAAAGAAGAAGACTTAACTTCAGTTGTTTCTCTAACGGCTCCTCCCAAAAGGTTAAAGGCGGCACCAAAACTTATTCTGGTTCTTGTGCTTGGTTCAAAGAACATATTGCCGAGAATGGCACCTTCCAGAACACGTGTTACTTTTTTTCTTAATGAATAAGGCTCTAAGCTTTCAGCTACTGAAAAAAGGGTGTCTATATCTGAATGATCAAATTGGTCTATGGAGAGGATGTGACTACCGCTAAAATCCACTTAAGTTTAAACCTGTTTCTTTATTCTACCATTCTTAAGTTGAATTTTTGTATGTTGTAGCCAATCCTTTCCCTCTAACGGAAATCCATTCGTTGGTGGGGCTATCTATGTCTCCAAATCTTGTACCCGTTTCGGCAAAGTGATAAACCATGGCCGTCCTTCTTCTGTTTGATTTATTATCGTAGGATTTATGCATCAGAAAGCTATGAAAAAGAAGAAGGTCTCCCGTATCAAGTAACAAAGGTATTTCCTTCTCAAAATTGTGATCTTTAATTTCAGTATATCCATAATTTGAACCTGGTCTTTCATCGGGAAGGTGCTCGTGTATGGGTTCTTTCTGAGATCCAGGCAAGACGACCAAACAACCATTTTCTTTGGTTGCAGGACTGGTTGCTAACCAAGCCCCAACTTGTGGTGATCTATCAAAAGGAAAGTAAGAAGAATCTTGATGCCAAGGTTGGCCCCATGCGCCTGGATTCTTAAAGATGAATTGGCTCAAAAAACAATCTATATTCTCACCTAGGATATCTTCTATCACGTTGAGTAAATCTTCACGTTTTATGAATTCATTAAATATACCCTTTTGATGAAGCCTGAAAACTTTTGACATTTCATCCTCTATATTTTCTACCTTTTCAGAGGGCTTCATTTCTCGAATCCCGATGTGACCTTGGTCGATGTAAGCATGGTTGAATTTTTCGGCTTTTTTGACCATAGATCGAACAATGTCTATTACGGTTTGATTTATCTCTTCACATTTATCATCAGAAGAAAAATGCGGAATCAGTATGAAACCGTTCTCATTCCAAGATTTCTCTTGATGTGCAGATAAATATTTTGATTTGGATACAATCTGGGGAGAAGTCCTTCCTTTTTGCTTATTTATTCTGTTTATGAATTCCTCTGTTGAAGAATTATTTTGCTCTTCTTTACTCACTTCTTGTTTCTCTAACTGTTCTTTACATTATTATTTAACCAACTTAGTGGTTAAAAAGCATTTTTTTTGAGAAGATGAAAACTATAAATTACTTAATAAGGGAGGATGTATGGCCAGTTTTGATGAACTAAAAGAGCAGGCAGAAAAATCTTTTGTGCCCGACGGTGCTAAGGGATTGCAAGCAACTGTCCAATTAAACATAGAAGGTTTAACCAATATGTTTTACGAAATTAATGATGGAAGCCTTAGCGTCGGAGAAGGGGATCATGCGGACCCGGACCTAACCTTAACCTTTGATAGTATCGAAACCATGGAAAAAGTTTTTTCTGGTGATCAGGCAGCGGCGATGCAAGCTTTTATGACTGGTAAGGTCAAGTTTACTGGGGATATGGCATTAGGACAAAAACTAGGTTCAGTTTTTAAGCCACCAAAATGAAGGAGCTCTATGGTCCATGAGAGAATGTGGATGTGGACCGATCCGAAGTCTTTCAAGGGGTCCTAAAGAGAATGGAAATGTTGTTACGTTGGACAACTATTCTTTTCTGCACCACATTACTGTTGGGGACGGCTTGGGTGCAAGCTGAGGCACCGACACACCACTACTTTACAGCTTCCGATGGAGTGAACATCCACTATATGCGGTTGGGCGATTCGGGCTCGCACGTGGTTTTGATCCACGGCTATACTGGCAGTGCAGAGGGCAATTGGTTCCGCAATGGGATTGCTGAAGCTTTATCTACGAATCACCGCGTCGTTGCTATTGATTGTCGTAATCACGGTCAAAGTGATAAACCAACCCCACGCGGATTTGGAATCCCTTCTGACGTGTTGGAACTGATGGATCACCTCAAAATCGAAATGGCACATATTCACGGCTATTCAATGGGTGGCGCGATTACTGGACAGCTACTGGCGTCAAATCCCGAACGTTTCATCACTGCCGCTTTCGGAGGATCAGGCATCCGTGAGTCCGATCCATCTTGGGTGGCCAAAGTACCGGCGGATAAGGAGGGCAGGGATCCGCAGGAAAGCGAAGTAAGTCGTGCACTCAGGATCAGAAGTGCTATGGACAACGGCATGACCCGTACGGAGGCAGAAGAAGCAGCGAGTGTTCCGCGTCGACCGATCATGGACTCAATCACCAGCAGTCAACTAACTGCTTTAAGGCGGAGATGGGTTCTTGAGATCGATCTAACAAAGGTCATGATTCCTGTACTCGCGATCAACGGCGAATACGACAGTCCCTTATCCAAGACACACCGTATGTCTCGAGAGTTACCAAATTTCACCAACGTCGTGCTTCCCGGCAAGTCTCACCTGACGGCCATTGTCGGAGGCTATATGCCCGATCAGTATCGCGAGAGCCTAGTTGATTTTATCAACTCGAATGACCTGGAATAATCCTTCGGCTTAAGTACTCAGGAGGGTTTTTAGTTAAAGTCTTAGGGCATCAGCCGTGGTAAGAGCCGGACTTCGCTGGATATCTTCCGCGGTAATTGTGGCCACAACCGCAGCCGAGTTAATTGTATCTCTCTTCATCCTTGATCCGGTTACTTTGTACTTAACGGAGCAACCGTAAGGTTTGCTTACCTTGGTTGTGACTACTTGATTGCTCTGAATTTCTTTGAGAGCATTTTTAACGTAATTATCTGCTTCTAACAGATTCTTAAAATTGAATCCTCTGCCGCCAGCATCATCAATTGCACCTTGGTATCGAAGAATTCCGCTAGCGTCAATAACGTACATATGGGGAGTGGTTTTAGCTCCGTACATTAATCCCACATCTCCCTCAGGATCAAATAGGACATGCTGAGGTAAAGCATTTCTAGAGGTGGTTAATTCATTGGCGGTATCGGGGAGAACATAACCTTGGGTGCCTGGTGCCGAAGAAATTATGGTTAGCCAAATGGCACCACCTTCTTTAGCGTATTCTTGGGTACTCTGCATATTTCCAGTTTTATAATGTTTAGCGACAAATGGACAGTCGTGATTTGTCCACTCAAGGACCACGGTACTTCCAGAAAAGTCTGATAAGGAAACGGTCTTCCCAAAGGAATCCACTAAAGAAAAGTCAGGCGCTTCCGCATCTGTTATCACAGAAGCTTGAACGAAGCTAACACAAAGTGAAATCAATGCTGTGAATAAATATCTCATCGGCCTGTTTCTTTAATTAATTTCAGTAATAAACCCTACTAACATGTCCTCAGTTAATAACTCAGGTAATATTATGGGCTCTCCTTGAGAGGGAAACAATAGGTAAAGCGGTACGCCTGTTCTTCCATAGCGGGCAAGCATCAGAGCTATTTCAGGATCTTTGCGTGTCCAGTCTGCCTTTAAGTAGACTATGTTCTTATCGGCTAAAATTTTCTTAACCGATTCTCTATTAAGCGCTATAGCTTCATTTACCTTACAAGTGATGCACCAATCGGCAGTAAAATTTAGAAAGACCGCCCGTTGATTCAATCTCAGATTTTCTAGTCTTTCTGCACTAAACGCATATTCATTTCCTTCTATTTCTGCAGGGCTTGCCTTGTAAGAAGTAGGGATAAGCCAAAGTGAAAATGCCAGTAGAATGACAGAAATAAAAAGCGCAAAGCTTCTTGAGAGTCCTTGCGAATTTTGTGTCTTTTCCAGTAGCCAAAGACCTGCAGCAACAAGCAATGCACCGATAAGAACTGCAAAAACGGATTGGAGCTCTACTTGGCTGCTTAAGACCCAGGTAAGCCATAATGCAGATCCCCACATAGGAAAAGCCATGATTTGTTTTAGGGTTTCCATCCACTCTCCAGGTTTGGGTAGTTTAGACAAGAGCTGAGGAAAAATACTTAACGTCAAGTAAGGAAGTGAAAAGCCTATCCCCAAGGCCAAAAAGATAAATAACGACCCTAAGCCGGGTTGAAGAAAAGCCATCCCTAAGGCCGGACCCATGAAAGGAGCTGTGCAAGGTGAAGCTACCACTACAGCCAGGGCGCCTGTTAAAAAAGAACCTGCGAGGTCTCTTTGGCCTTGAGCTAGGACACCAAATTTTGCCAACTGGCCACCCAAAACTAAATTGCCCATAAAAACTATTCCGACTGCTACGAACAAATAAATAAGAAGTGAAATTATCAGTGGAGATTGCATTTGGTAACCCCAACCTATCGAATCTCCAGTTGACCTTAAAAAGAGAAGGAGACCCGCCACAATAAGGAAGGTTGTTAAGACACCCGCAGAAAAAACAAATCCATGTTGCATCATCTTTTCTCTAGAGCCTTGGCTTTGCTCAATAAAGCCCAGTATTTTTATAGACAATATAGGGAAAACGCAGGGCATTGCGTTTAATATCAGACCGCCCAAGAAAGCAAAGAGGAGGGCAGTAATTAAATTCAAACCCAGAGGAGAATGATCAGCCTTGTCACCTAGAGGTAAATCTAAATTATAGTATTCTGAATCACCATCAGAATTGAGTTTTAAAACTCCCTTCAGGTTTAGTGTTTTAACTTGAACTTCTGCTGGAGTAAGTTCAAGGCTGAAGCTTCTATCATTCCTTTCTAATTTTTGATTGGCGACATAGCTAATGAATCCATATTCAGCAGGAAAGAAGTAGGCACTTGATATTTGTTGAGCCTCCTCTCTTTCAAACTGCAAGAATATCTTGTTATCTAGGATGCTAACACGATGAGGAGAAGATAAATCTGTTGGAACTGTTCTTTCCATTTCCCTTAACAGCGAAGTGGATTGATTTTCAGATTTCAAGCCTTGATAAAGTTTTATAGATACTTCTCCCTCTTGGGGTAGACAAACCTCTTTGCATGTAAACCAAGAAACTTTTGCTCCAATATTTACTGGATAAGAAATGGTTCTAGGACTTGTAATCTTGGTCAATAACAAGGCTTCGTCTTCATAACCATAGGTCATTAAAGGCTCTACCGGAATTTTTGTAGGTCCAGGCCACAGAATCTCTGAAGCTTTAAATCCTGGAGGCAATTCCCATACAACAGAGGCACCTGCACCAGCATCTCCTGGATTTTCCCAGTAAGTGTGCCATCCTGGGTTAAGCTCAAACTTAAGCCCGACCAGTATTGTTTCACCAGTGCTTATCTCATCAGATTCTGCAATAAGGGACAAACTTGATTCTCCAGCATCAAAAAAAGACTCGGCTGTAATAGAATTAGAGAGCAAACTGAAAAACAATAAGAAAAGGCTTACCCTAAGGTAACTTCTATTCGTATATAATTTTTTCACTAGTAAAAATGTTATGGAAGAAAGTTTAATCGATCATTTTAACGAAAAGGGTTTCGTAATAGCAGAGAAACTTTTAGAGGTTTCTGAAATTAAGCATTACAGAAAAGTTTTGGACGAGGCTGTTAGATTGCGCAAACAGCTCGATAAAAGGAAATTATCTGAGAAGACAGAATACGAACAATCGTTCATTCAATGCCAAAATCTTTGGGAAGATAATCCTGAAATAAGAGAATTAGCTTTCGATCAAAGAATTGCTGCTACAGCTGCTAAATTGTTGGGTGTTGATAGGTTAAGAATTTGGCACGACCAAGCTTTAGTTAAAGAAAGTGGGGGAAGAGAAACAGATGCTCACCACGACCAACCTTATTGGCCTATTAAAGAAAGTAATACTATTACGGCTTGGATTCCTTTGGTACCCATCTCAGAAAATAATGGTCAAATGGGTTTTTTTCCAGGTTCGCACAAGATTAAAGAAGCAAAGTTTATTAATATTTTCCAAGGCAAGGTAGATCAACAGGAATTAAATAAACTTCCCCAAGTTGAGGGAAAGGAACCTGAGTATGTTGAGTTGAGAGAAGGTGATGTTTCTTTTCATCATGGACTAACATTCCACCTAGCCAAACCCAATAAGACAAAAGAAGATAGGCCTGTTTTTACGGTCATTTACTTCGCTGATGGTTCTACCAGAAGAGATGATCGGTTTCATTTTAGCGTTGATAGAGCCGGGATAGGAGTCGGAGAAATTATTGATAGTGACGTAACTCCTTTGGCTTTTCCAGTTAGTAGCCCTCCACCTCGTCCCAAAGAACCTATTTCAGAAAAATTCGTGTTTCCAAAGGCATTAGGTCTATTGCCTACAAATTAGTTTTATCGGGTTTGAAATTAGATTCTAAATAAGGTTTTAACAATTTAGTCCAAATGGCATAGCCTTTTGAATTCATGTGTAATCCATCTTCAACAAATAAATCTGGATTTGGTTTACCATTTTCTAAAAGCATAGTGGGTCTAACATCTATAAAAAATAAATTCTCATTTTTATCAGATAATTTTGCTACTGAATCATTCCATTGAATATGCTTTACTTTCTGGTACTCCCTGGCAGCAGAAGGTTTAATTCCTATAACAAAGACTTTTACTTCTGGAAGGTTAGCCTTAATGGTTTTATAGAAATGGAGAAAATCTTGTAATACTTCTTCCGGAGTTTTAAGCCCAAAGATATCATTACCTCCGCAATAGAAAACAATCCCCCTAGGGTTGTAAGGCAGAACAATTTCTTCTAAGTAATTATTTACATGTGCTATATGTGAGCCACCAAACCCTCGATTTATAACTCGGAAAGGATGCATATCAGTCTCAAGTGTTTTCCAGAAAACTATGCTAGAACTTCCGATAAACAAAATAGCATTTCTTGGAGGAGGGCTAGCCTTGTCTTGATCAAGAAATTTTTGTATATCCTTTTCAAAGTAATCAAGAGAACTCCATTTTGTTAGCCTAAGGGCTCTTTTTTTAATTTCTATTGAGGATAGGTCCTGATTAAAACTTTCAGCTTCTTTTTTTATTTTATTTTCATAGGAAGATAATTCTGAAGAACAAGCAGAGAAAGCGGCAAATCCAACTATGAAGGTAGAAATTAAAAATTTTCTTTTCATATTAAGCATTACCAAAGTCTGGACTTACCATCCTAAGATTGAAACCAACTGTTTTTGATAAAGCGTCAACTTGATTTTTTGCAGGTGTATTGAAGATGATATTAAAGTCTGACTGGTTTTGTATCCAAACATTTTCTGATAATTCTTCATCCAACTGCCCTGGATTCCAACCCGCATACCCTAGAGCTATTAAATAATTTTCAGGTCCACTGCCTTCAGCTATGGCTTGAAGAATGTCACTAGACGTTGTTAAAGCGATTTCGTCGTTTACAAGGACAGTACTATCCCAATTTAGAGGTTTACCATGCAAAACGAATACTGCGTCTGGATTGACAGGACCGCCTAATAGTAGATTTTCTTGAACTAAGCTTTTTGTGACCTTTAATTTTAGGCTGTTAAAAAGATCTATGGTTTTGATGTTTGTTGCTCTATTGACAACCATTCCCATGGATCCATTTACATTATGATCACAGATATATATCAAACTATCAGTAAAGTAAGAGAAATGTTTCTCACTGGGAGAAAAGTAAAGAAGTTTATTTTTGCAACTTTCTGTATTCTCAGTAGGCATAGTAATTTTAAATTTTACCTTTTGAACTTTTCAAAGAAATAGAAGGCTGAAATTACCAAAGAATGATCGATCTCTCCTTTTTCTATAAGACTAGGAATTTTTTCCAGATCTATTTCTAATACTTCTATATCTTCCATATCATCAAGTTTTTGCTCATCGGTTTTTTCAACACCTAAGGCAACGTAAGAATAAGTGCTATTAGTCATGAGAGCAGGATTAGGTGAAACCCTTCCAATTTTAAAAACCTCAGAAGAATCATACCCAGTTTCCTCTTTCATTTCGCGTGTAGCTGCAGATTTAGTATCCTCTTCAGCATTAACCATTCCACCAGGGATTTCTAATGAGATCTCCTTACTTCCAAATCTATATTGCTTAATCATAACCACTTTTTTGTCTCTTGTGATTGGGATGATATTTACCCAAGTAGGGGCATCCATAACCCAAACTGGATGACTATTGTTTGTTTTTGGAGAAACAACCGTGTCTTCTCTGAAACCAAAGATTCTATTTCCAAAGATTCGTTTTGTCTCTAGGGTTTTCCATTTCTTGGGCATCAATCTTTCTTTTTTTATTTTCCAAAGGGATAATATCATTACTTTTTTAACTCAGGAGAGACTATGTCCAGACATGGAGCTTTAAATACTTTTGGTAGATCTGGAAACCCTATAATTAGATCGGACGTTTTTACTTCTAAAGCTTCTAGTTCCGAAGATCGCATGACCTTGAATGGAGCCGTTAATAAAACCGGTATTCTACTGTTTCTTACGGTTCTAGCAGCAACTATTAGCTGGAATTTTCAAGGTCCTTTTATGCTTTTGGTTTCAATCATAGGTATGTTTACGGCCTTCATTGTCGGTATTGCTACTTTTGGTTTTTGGTTTTTCTTTGTTGGTTGGTTGGTAAAACCACGTCCATATTTAGCACCTAAAACAGCTCCTATATATGCCTTGGGAATGGGATTCTTGATAGGGTTAATATCAGAACAAATGGAAAGTCAATTTCCTGGGATAGTTATTCAAGCGGTTTCGTTAACTTTCTTTGTGGCCGCATCTCTTTTACTAGCTTATAAAACAGGTTTAATTAAACCAACTCAAAATTTCTGGCTCATAGTTTTCTCTGCTACGGTAGGGATATTATTGACGTATATAGTTAATATTTTTTACTCCATGTTTACTGGGGCATCTTTCTCTTTCTTAACTGGTAATGGAATGTTTGGAATCGGAATAAGTCTTTTTGTGGTTGCAATCGCGTCACTTAATTTAGTTCTTGATTTTGACATAATTGAGCAAGCAGACGAACAAGGAGCACCAAAATACGTTGAATGGTTTGGAGCCATGGCATTGGTAGCTACACTAATTTGGCTATACATAGAGATACTAAGACTGCTATCTAAGCTACGTAGGTAATTATGTCTTTGAGTACCATCCTTACTATTGTTATTGGAATCTTTTCATTTTTTATCTTCTTTTATTTCCTTAGATTCAAAGCTTCCTCAAAACAGACAGATAGAAGTGATCGGTTAAAGTGGTCTTCTTATTTTACTTACAAAGATAGAGAAAAAAATCTGAAAGGAAAAAATCCTGACCCTGAAGAAGACGCTCAATTTAAAGATTGATCTAAATCTAGTTTAGAAAGTATTATCCTATAGCTTCGACAAAGAGTTTTTCATAGTCTTCTAAAGTAGGAATCACTGGATTGGTAAAAGAACATACATCAACTACAGAATGTTGAGAGAGTTCAGGGATCATATCTTCTACAATGTTCATTTCACCAAGGTTTTTAGGCAACCCTATCTCACTGTTTAAATTCTCTATGATTTCAGCTAAATCAGAAGATTCTGGAAGACCCATACTTCTAGCTATTCTTTCGTACTTATCTCCAACATGAGCTTTATTGAATCTTATTATGGTTGGAAGAATAACTCCATTTAAGGTGCCATGATGAAGTTTCAATTCTTGCTTAGCTCCACAGGCATGACTCATGGAATGGACGGCTCCTAATCCTTTTGTAAAGGCCATCGCTCCTTCTGTAGCAGCCATCATCATATTCCACCTAGCCTCCTTGTTAGTACCATCTTTGACCGCCTTAATTAAATTTTCACCCCTATAAATTCTTTCAATGCCATCTAACCCAACGGCCTCAGCCGGCGGATCTATGGTTGGAGACAAAACTGCTTCAACACAATGAGTAAAAGCATCCATGCCTGCTCCTGCTGTCATGGTAGGAGGTAGTCCAAGAGTTAAGTCCGGGTCGCAAATGGCAGCATCAGGGATTAAGTGGGCGCTGGCTAAAATTAATTTTCTTCCATCATTCATGATAATAACGGATCCAGAGGAAACTTCACTGCCAGTTCCAGAAGTAGTTGGTATGGCTAGAAGAGGGGCTGTTTCAGAAATCTTTTCTACTCCTCCTTCATTTACAGAATAATCTAATATTGTTCCTTCGTGCGTGGCCAAAATTGATACGGCTTTGCCAAGATCTATACTGGATCCGCCTCCAAAACCTATAATGCCGTCACAACCCTCAGCCATATAGATTTCGAGAGCTTTTTCTACAGCTTCCTGGGTGGGATTTGCGGGAGTTTGATCAAAAATTATCGGTGTAAATTCATTTGATATTAGATTCCTTAGTTGATCTAACATTCCTAATTGAACCAATTCAGGATCGGTGCATATCAGAGGTTTTTTTATACCTATTCCCCCAAGAACTTCAGAAATTTGCTCTATAGCCCCATGGTCAAATACTGGCTTATTAATATAATTTAATTGAGTCATGAAACTCCACCATTTTGGTTACACCTTGAACTCTCAATTTAGTTTACACTTTAGCTTCTCTAAAAGCATTTAGACAACAAAAGGTGAATAAGTGGATCTAGATAATTCAAAATCGGTAAGGTTAAAAATAATGGATTTTCTGGCAAGGAGAGAACATACAACTAAGGAAATCTATAAAAAACTAGAAAAGAGAGTTGAGTCTTTAGATGTATTAGAAGACGAGATTAATAAACTTGTAGAAGAAGGTCTTATAGATAATGAAAGATTTGCGGAACAGTATATACATTCAAGATCTTTCAAAGGCTATGGGCCTTTGAGGATAAAACAAGAGTTAAAACAAAAAGGAGTAGAAGAAAATATCAGTCATTCTTTAATGACTGATAGAGATTGGACTAGCTTAGCTCATCAAGTATTGAAGAAGAAGGCAGGTAATAAACTTCCTGAAGAAACTAAAGAATTACTAAAAATTAAAAAATTTTTAAGCTATAGGGGTTTCGACTTTTCTCACATAGAGAAAGCTCTTATCTTATACAAAGAATCTTAAAAAATAGACAGTGGACTTAGTAAATATCAAATCATATGATTACATCCTAATTCTAAAGAAATGAGTTATCAGGTTTTAGCAAGAAAATGGCGCCCAAATAGTTTCTCAGAAGTTGTTGGTCAAGAACATGTAATCAAAGCTTTATCCAACGCTTTAGATAGCAACAAAATACACCAAGCGTATTTGTTAAGTGGTACTAGAGGAGTAGGAAAAACCACTCTTGGAAGAATACTAACTAAATGCTTAAACTGTGAAGAGGGTCTGAAATCTTCTCCGTGTAACAAATGTCTTTCTTGTGAAGCTATAAATGAGGGGCGTTTTATGGACTTTCAAGAAGTTGATGCTGCTTCGCGGAGAGGTGTAGAGGAAACTCAACAACTGCTTGAAACAGTAATGCATATGCCAGGTTCTTCTAGATATAAAGTTTATCTTATTGACGAAGTGCATATGCTATCCAAACATAGCTTTAATGCCTTACTCAAAACTTTAGAAGAACCTCCTCCACATGTTGTTTTTATTCTTGCTACAACAGAACCAGAAAGCGTTCCAGCCACGGTGCTTTCAAGGTGTTTACAATTTCATTTAAAGAATTTAACTCCAGCTCAATTGAGTGAAAGATTGAAAGAAATTTTAAAGGAGGAAGGCATAAAATTTGACTCAGAGAGTATCAATCAGATTTCAAGAGCAGGGCGGGGAAGTCTAAGGGATTGCCTAACTATCGCTGACCAGGCCATAGCTTTTTGTAATGGAAAACTAACTGATTCAAATGTTTCGGAGATGCTTGGTACTTTACCCTACGATCATGTTTACAGCTTGATCGATTGTGTTATTAATGAGAAATCTAACGATTTGGTTCAGAAGTTAAAAATTATTTCTGATTTAAATGTTGACTATCAAAGGTTGATGGATCTTCTTTTAGAAGCCCTGCAACATATGGCAATAGTTCAAATTTCTCCTGAGAGTGTTTCTGATCTAAATCTTCCTTCAGAGGAAGTAGTTTCTTTAGCCAATTCTATGGAAGCTGAGGAAATACAAATTCTTTATCAAATAGGACTAATTGCAAAGAGAGACTTAGACTTAGCTCCTAATATTGGTGATGGGTTTGAAATGGCTTTATTAAGGATGATGTCTTTTCTTCCAGAGAATAAAGTTACAAAAGAATCTAAAAAAAAAGAAAAAAAAGATGAAGTCTTAGTTAAGAAGGATTTAAAACCAAAGAAAGAAATTAAAGCAAGTGACCCAGAAGAAAAGAAAAAGTCCATAAAATCTGATATTTCCCTAGAGTTTTTAGATCAAAAAGAATGGAATACTCTTTTCAATTCCCTGCCACTTGATTCTGGAACTAAGCAATTAATTTCTCATTGCTCCTTTTTAAGAACAGAAGATGCAGTCGTATATTTTTCTATGCCTAAAGATAAATTAGAGATTCTTAACGGATCTCATAGAGAAAAATTCCAAGATTGTCTGAGTGAAATTTTAGACCAAGAATGCCATATCTTCTTTGAGGAAGGAGAAGTAAATGATACCTCTCCAAATAAAACCAAGGAGAAGAAAAAAACTAAAAAATTAAATAAAGCTACTAAATCAATAAAAAATGATCCAAGGATTAAAACCATCATAAGTTCTTTAGGAGGCAAGATAGTAGAGTCTTCTATAACTCCTAACGATTCTAATGAGTAAAATAAGTCCACTTGTTGACAGCTTAATCGAAGCATTTCAATGCTTGCCTGGCGTAGGTCCAAAATCAGCCAGAAGGATGGTCCTACACTTATTGGAGAAAGATAGAGAAGGGGGTAAGGTTTTAGCAGAATCCTTAACCCAGACCTTGAGTTATGTAGGGAAATGCAATGAATGCAGGATATTCACAGAAACAGAAACTTGTATTATTTGTAACGACAAAAAAAGAGACGCTAATACCCTTTGTGTTGTTGCATCTGTATCAGATGTTTTTGCAATAGAAGAAAGCCATCAATTTAGGGGTAAATATTTTATATTACATGGTCATCTATCGCCTATAGATAACATGGGACCTCAAGAGCTTGGATTAGACCAACTTTTTCATATTGTCAAAGATAAGCAACTTTCAGAAGTCATATTAGCTACCAATTCAACTTTGGAAGGCGAAGCAACTGCCCACTTTATTTTTGAAGGCCTAAAGAAGATAAATTCTTTAACAATTAGCAGATTGGCCAGAGGGGTACCTTTGGGAGGCGAATTAGAATATGTTGACGGGGGGACAATTTTGCACGCCCTGAGCGGAAGAACTAGTTTGAAATAGATAATTATTAACTCAGTGGTTAACTGAATCTAATTTTTATATAGGTCTAAAACTGCCGCTGTCATCGCTTTAATCCCAGTCGAAATAGTGGGCTTGGGATCTGGTAAAAAGAAGGCAGAGTGAAGAGAAGGAAGGCTTATATTATCTCTTAAAGATTTATCGTAAACACTCTTATTAACAGCTCCTAACCAAAATAAGACAGTGGGAATTATGGGTTCTACCCTACCGTACATACCAAAATCCTCACCTCCCATTACAGGGGAGAGTTTTAAAACTTTATCTTCTCCCAGGGCATTCTCAAAACTAATTCTGAGTTTCTCTGTTAAATCCAGGTTATTAAAAAGTGCAGGCGTGTATTCATCTTTTAACGTAACTTCTGGGTATAAATCTTTCGGAAGTCCATTAGCTTCTGCTAGCCCTCTAGCCATTCTTCTTATTGCAGAAATTATTTGGTTCCTTACGTCATCTGTATAAGAGCGCACTGTTAACTGCAGCCTTACTTCACTAGGAATTACATTATGTTTGGTTCCTCCGTGAATAGAACCAACAGTAACAACTGCTGCATCTATGGGCGCTATCTCTCTACTTACTATAGTTTGAAGACTGTTAATTAACTGTGATGCCATAACAATAGGGTCTTTGGTGGTATGCGGGTAAGCTCCGTGTCCTCCTACTCCTTTCAAGGTGATATCAACAGAATCAACGTTTGCCATTGCCCAACCCGGTACATAACCTACCTTTCCTGCAGGCAGATCTGCACTTACGTGTAAAGCTAGATTAAAATCAGGTCTGGGAAATTTCTCAAATATACCTTCTTTAATCATATTTCTAGCACCGCCACTAACTTCTTCAGCCGGTTGAAGAATGAGTAATAGGTTTCCTCTCCATTCGTCTTTTCTCTCCATCAGATTAATAGCTGTGCCTATGAGGGAGGTCATATGTATATCGTGACCACAAGCGTGCATTGTGAAAACTTCATCTCCTACTTGGTTGAAAGATTTAGTTTTACTAGCGTAACTTGACCCAGTTAATTCTCTCACAGGCAGACCATCCATATCGGCTCTTATCATCACTGTTTTACCTTCGCCGTTTTCTAGCAGAGCAACTACTCCATAACCAGCAAAATTCTCAGTAACTTCAAACCCTAGATCAATTAGCATGCTGGCCAGTTTTTTTGAGGTTTTTTCTTCTTTAAAAGAAAGTTCAGGATATGAGTGAAGTTGCTTATATAAAGTTAACAGATCGAGACTATTATTTGCTTTCAAACCTGAGGAAGAAAGGATAAAAATAAATATAATAGGGAGTATAATTTTCATAATATTTGCAGTAATGCCTTTTTGTGTGGTATCAAAATAGCATATAACTGTTCAACAGGAAATTATTGTTTATGACCATAAAATCAGATAAATGGATTAGAAAAATGGTCCAAGAAAAAGGGATGATAGACCCTTTTGAACCAAATCAAATAAGAACGAATAATGGTAAAAGATTAATTTCTTATGGGACCTCTTCATATGGCTACGATGTTAGATGCTCCAATGAATTCAAAGTTTTTACTAATATAAATTCAGCAACTGTAGATCCAAAGAACTTTGATGAAAGCAGCTTTGTAAATTTCGTGGGTGAGGAGTGTGTCATTCCTCCAAACTCCTTTGCATTAGCAAGTACAGTAGAATATTTCAAAATTCCTAGAAATGTGCTTACGATTTGTCTTGGAAAATCAACATATGCTCGCTGTGGAATAATTGTTAACGTAACTCCTTTAGAACCAGAGTGGGAAGGCCATGTAACTCTGGAATTTTCTAATACCACTAGTTTACCGGCGAAAATATACGCCAATGAAGGTGTCGCGCAGATGATATTTTTAGAATCTGATGAAGAGTGTGAAACCAGTTATAAAGACAGAGGAGGGAAATACCAAGGACAAACTGGAGTAACTCTCCCTAAAGCCTAATCAATAATTTCCAAGCTTTTTAAGAGAAAGTCCGATTGTCTCCTATCCTTGTTTAAAATTCTCACTACTGCAAAGTCTAATTCAGGAGCGAACCAGTACACTTGTTCTCTCTCTTCATCCGGTGCGAATTCTCGGCTTAACTTTAAAGCTTTAAAATTACCTAAAGGCGTTTTGATATCCTCAAATCCTTCTAATAGATAAGTTCTTTGCTTTATTTCACCTCTGAAAAAGATTAAATATTTTAATTTTTCAGGCAAAGAATTTAGGTCCAGTCTTCTTAAATCTAATCTCATTTGTAGTTGAGCTGTTGCAGGACCTAAAGTTCCTTCGATTAATGGAATGGATTTCTTATCTTTACCTTCTTGGTAGTTTGCTTTGAGATTTTCCCAATCAAAAGAAGTAGAGCTTCTAATCTTTTTAAATAGGATTCTCATTCTTATTTTATGACTTAAAGGAATTAGATTTTCTTTGCTTAATTTAAAGATAGAAATTTCTTCTCTTTCGAAGACTCTACCTCCATCAACAAAAGATCTCATTTCCCATAAGTTATCTTCTTTTTTTGTTATCAAAAACTCCATCTCACCACTATCCATAGACAATATGGTTCTAGAGGCTTTTATACCAGAGAGATCCTTACTTATAAGATTAAAAGAAAATACGGTTAACAAAATAAGAAGGAAATTAATTTTCATCTTTACCCTTAATTAATAATTCTTTTCCGTCAAAATAAACTTTATCTCTAGATAGTTTTAGAAGACCTTCCCCAAACCAATTAATTACTTTTGGGTATAGTTCGTGTTCAAGTTTATGAATTTGATCTTCCAATTCTACAACTGAAGACGTATTAATTTTTAAGGATGATTGAGCGCAAATTGGCCCTCCATCTATGCTGTCATCAACAAAGTGAATAGTAATTCCATGGACCTTATCTGAAGACTCTAAAACTCTTTCATGAGTATTTAACCCTGGGTACTTTGGTAATAGAGAAGGGTGTATATTTAAAAGTTTTCCATTATAGACTTTAACAAATAGGGGACTTAAAATTCTCATGAATCCTGCTAAGACAATCAGATCTGGTTCATATTTTGCTAGGACTTTGATCATCTCGTTATTAAAGTCTTCTCTATTATCAAAGTCATCATTATTAATGACCTCGGTTGGGATACCTGCTTTTTTAGCTCTTATCAATCCATAGGCTTCTTCGTTATTACTTAAGACGCAACATATCTTGCCGGAGACTTTCTTTTCTTTCACTGCATTAATCATAGCTTGTAAATTTGATCCATTTCCAGATATGAATACAGCAAACAAAAAATTAGTCATTTAATTTAAGGTAATATCTAAAGAAGCTTCCTCTTTTTTCTTAAACTCAACAGTACCTATAATTTTAGAAGGAATTGTTAACTTCTCTAGTAAATCCAAAGCATTATTAACGTCATTTTCTTTAATAGACAAAACCATACCGATACCACAGTTAAAAGTTGAGAGCATTTCTTTTTGTTGAATTTCCCCTTTAGACCTGATCCATTCAAAAAGTTTAAAAGCTGGCCATTCAGTTTCATTGAAAGAAAGTATAGCTTTCGAATCAGAATTTAAAATTCTTGGGATATTTTCGTAAAACCCACCACCCGAAATATGCGAAATAGCAGAGATTTCAATTTTTTCTTTTAATTCAAGAATCTCTTTAACGTAAATTTTGGTTGGAGTTAAAAGTCTTGAGCCAACAGTTTCACCTTGAATATTGGATAAGAGTAATTGTGGGTCTTTATTAATTATCTTTCTAATTAAAGAGAATCCATTTGAATGTACTCCGTTAGAAGCCAAACCAATTAAAACGTCTCCCTTCTCAGCTAAATTCTGACCAATTATTTTTTTTTGATCCACTATTCCTAATGCAAAGCCTGCAAGGTCAAAACTTTGATAAGGAAAACTATCAGGGTGTTCAGCTGTCTCTCCTCCAACCAGAGAACAATTTGCCTGTTTGCAACCCTCCGCAATGCCTGAAATAACTTCTGTAGCTAAATCGACATTTAATTTATCAGTTACGTAATAATCTAGAAATAACAGGGGCTCTGCTCCACAAGTAATAAGATCATTGACGCACATTGCTACTAGATCTATTCCAATAGTGTTGAATTGTTTCATGGCCTTGGCTATTTCTATTTTGGTGCCTACTCCATCTGTACAAGTTACTAAAATAGGATTATCAATATGACTGGGAAGTTTACTTAAGGCTGAGAAAGAACCTAATCCTGAAATTATTTCAGGTCTCTTTGTTTCTTTAACTAACGGTTTTATTTTATTTACCAGTTTATAGCCAGCTTCAACGTTAACTCCAGAATTTTTATAACTGAGTGATTTGTTTTCTTTTGGAACTTTGGTGTTCATAGAATTAGAATTACTTTAAGTATTTTAACAATCATCTTAAATTAGTTCTGCTTGTTATTTTTTGAAATGAATAAAATTTGTTTATTAGTATTATTTCTCATTAGTTTCTCCGCTTCTTTTTACGGAGAAGAAGGTTATGCATTTAAAAAGTTTTATGAAATAGAGGTGGAACTAGATGGAACAGATAGAGATTCTGTGACCGAAGGCATGGGAAGAGCTTTGAAGAATTTAATGATTAGTTTGTCCGGAGTTTCTGATATTAATAACCAAGCCATTGTAGAAAAAGCCATTGAAGATTCAGAAAGATACGTAACTGAATATAGATTATCATCTGAGGCTGAAAATATTTTAGGCACTTTTTCTTTTAATGGCGAAGAGGTCAGAAAACTACTTTCTAGTAATAATCTCCCTTTGTGGATAGGTATAAAACCCAAGATACTTACTTTCCTTCCTTGTAAATCCCAATCTTTTCTGATCCTTGATGAGCAAGATGTTTTTATGCAGCGGAATAAACTATGTACCGAGGTTGAAAAAAGGCTTTCAAGAAGAGGTTCTATAAGGAATATTATTTTTATTGAACCTATTTTGGATTTAATTGACCTTAAGTTTATAGATCTTTATCAACCAAAATCAGATCAAGTTTTTTTAAATAAAATTTCTTCCAGATATGGTCTAGATAACTGGATGGTATGCTACATTCAAGATGAATATGGGATTTTAATTGAAGAGCCATTATGCTTATCCCCCATTTCAGATTTACAAAGAATTGCTTTAGAAGAAATAGTGGATCTTTTAGCTGATGAGCTATCTAAAGACTTTCTGTTAAAAATTAATCCTAATCTTACCAATGAGTTACAAATCCAAGTATCAGGCATAGAGAAATATGATCAAATAACTTCTTTAGAGAATATTATTAGATCAAATGCATTGGTTATTTCTTATAGCATCAACTCAATATCAGATAGCTCCGTTACTTATCTACTTGAAATTAGAGGTGAGGTTTCTGACCTTGAGAAATTAATGAATGTAAATCCTCTTTTAATCAGCCAACCTGGAGCCGATGGTAAAGAAGAGCTGAAGTATGTCTTTAAAGGCAATAAATAGTGGTCAAACAGATCCCCAATACAATAACACTCATAAGATTGTTATTGGCCATTCCTATAACTATAAATATCTATCAAGGAAATGAAGGGTTAGCTCTAATTTTGTTTATTATTGCAGGATTGTCTGATGGCCTTGATGGATTTTTAGCGAGAAAGTTTAGCTGGCAGAGTAAGTTTGGTCAGTTATTAGATCCTTTGGCTGATAAATGCTTAATTTTAAGTACCTTACTTGCTCTAGCTTTTGCTGAGTTATTACCACTTTGGTTTGTAGCATTATTACTGATTAGAGATGCCATTGCAGTTATGGGATCAATGCTTTATTTAATGATATTTGAAGGTCGTAACACCCAATCTAACAGATGGGGGAAGCACTATACAGGCTGGACGATTGCTCTTTTTATTATTACTTTGCTTCAAGAATCCATTGGGGCTGGGATATTGATTTTTAATCTCTTATTTCCAGTAGCTTTGATAGGAGTTCTAGTTTTTACGGCTTTAAGTTTATTTTATTATTTTAAAAATCAGGGTAAAGAGCTTTACGGGCAATTATTTGGTGAGTAAATGAATCGACCAAAACAACTTCACTTGGATGTTAAGTTAGATGAGGCAATCAGCTTAGAGAATTTTATTGATTGCCCCTCTACCGAAATTATTTTACAAGCTTTGAGGGATTTTATTTCTGAATCAAAAATGACTAGAACTTTTTTCTTATGGGGCAAGGAGGGAACGGGTAAGAATTATTTATTACATTCAACCAATAAGAAGTTTCTAGAAAATAATCTCCATACAGCTTTTATCTCCTTTACAAATAATTTTTTTGAAGACACTTCTATATTCGAAGGGTTAGAAAAAATGGACGTAGTGTTCATTGAAGCCATTGATCAGTTTCCTTCAGATAATAAATGGGAGTTAGCACTATTCAATTTGATAAACGCTTGTTTTGCTAAGGGCTCTAAATTACTTATTACTTCCAAACTGCCTGCAAAAGACCTTGAGGTAAAACTTCCTGATCTTAAATCAAGATTGCTTGCTTTTCTTGCGTTTGAATTGCCTGAAATAACCGATGAAGAAAAAATCAGAGCCTTAAAGGAATCTGCTAATAGAAAAGGTTTAACTTTTGATGAGAAGGTTCAGTCTTACGTTTTGAATCACACCTCAAGAAGCTTGTCAGACTTATTAAAATTATTGGTAGATCTAGATACTTTTTCCTTAGAAAGGAAGAGAAAAATATCAATCTCGTTGGTCAAAGATCTTCTTGCTAATAAAGAAGGCAGTCCAAGCATTTGAGGTAAATACCTCTAGGATCATTCAAATCATCCAACTGGAGAGCAAATTCAAGAGATTTTTTGACTAAGGGTTTGCTTTCAATTCTATCTTTGAAGATTGAAGTTATCTTGGAGAAAAATTGATTTATCAATTGATCTTTCCAACCAGTTGAAAGTGAAGGGTAGACAGTTTTGTAGTCTTTTAACTCTGCCAATTCGGCTGCTCTTTCAATGGCCTCGTCTAAGTTTCCAATATTATCTATTAGACCTATCTGAAGAGCCGTTTCTCCTGCCCAGACCCTTCCTTGAGCAATGGAATCTACTTCTTCTGGGGTCATGTTTCTACCTTCTGCAACTAACTCAATAAACCTTTTGTATCCGTACTCTATTTCTGACTGTATAGCTCTAGCTAGAATAGGATTTATAGGACGATAAGGGTCTATGCCACCTCCTATCTTAGTGGTAGCAACTCCGTCGGCATGAATACCAATTTTGTCTAAAGATCTCTCAAAAGTTGGCATGAAGCCAAAGATTCCAATTGATCCAGTAATTGTGTCATGAGAAGCCCAAATTTCATCAGCGTTTGCTGAGATCCAGTATCCTCCTGAAGCAGCAACATTTGACATAGAAGCTATTACTTTTAAGTCTTTATTTTTAGCCGCTACTATTTCTTCTCTTATTACTTCAGAGGCAAAGGCGCTTCCTCCACCTGAATCCACCCTTAAGACAATTGCCTTTACTTCTTCATCTTCATGAGCTTCTCTTATAAGTCTTGCAGTGGAGTCTCCACCTATCATTCCTGGTGGCTGACTCCCATCCATAATGCTACCTGCAGCAACAACAACAGCTATCTTATTTTTTGATCTATTTTTATCTTCGTCTTTCTTTGCAACCTTAAAATACTCCGAAGAGGAAATTTGAGCAAAACTCTTTTCTTTTTCATCCTTCCCAATGAGTTCTATCAAGTACTCTCTTGTTTGAGTTCTGTTTAAAAGCCTATCTACTAGATTAGAGTTAAGAGCTGCTTTTGCTGCATTACCAGTTTCTTTAATGATGTATTCGTCAAAACTGTCAGCATAACTTTGAATGTCGCTTAGTTTTATATCTCTGTTAGACGAAACCACTTTTTTCCAGGAGTCCCATAATATACTTAAGTAAGCCATACTCGCTTCCTTGGCTGCTTCCGACATGTCATCCCTAATAAAAGGTTCCATAGCAGATTTATATTTTCCTACTCTAAAAAGATTGACTGTAACTTCTAACTTATCAATGAAAGATTTGTAATAAGTTCTTATTCTTGCGTAACCATCTATGCTTACCCCTCCATCTGGATGCAAAATTATTTCGTTGGCAAAAGAGGCAAGGTAATAAGAGCTTTGGTCGTAATAATCCGCAATCGCTACTATATTTTTTCCTGAATCTTTTAACTTCTTTAAAGCTTGACCAACATCGTAAAGAACTGTTTGTCCAGTACCGTAGATATTGTCTAATCTAAGAATTACATGTTCTATTCTTTCATCTTTCTGGGCAGCTTCAAGTGTAAACAAGACGTCTCTAACATTGACTTCGGGTCCCGAAAGACCTCCTGACAACAGAATATCAATTGGATCACCCAATCCCGATAATTGTTCTACTATTGGTCCGTTAGGATTGAAAACTAAAGCTTTTCCTTCAGGGTCTGGAATTTTATTACTGCTGAATATCGAGCCTAAGATACTAAAAACAACTATTAAAATTATAAGAAGAAATAAGAGGTTTATAGTAAATTTTCTAGCAGTAGTTACCCACCCCCAAAATTGTTCTATTTTTGTTGTTTCATTCATTTATTAAATAAGATTAAGAAGATTTTCGGGGGGTCTACCTATGATTGCTCTTTTTTGATAAGTAACTATTGGTCTTTCAATTAATTTGGGAAATTTTACCATGGCTTGGATAATTTCTTCTTCCGAATTAGAAGGATCAGATAAATTGAGTTCTTTATATTCTGTTTCTCCCTTTCTTAGAAGTTCCCGTGCGTTCATTCCTAATTTATCTAGAATTAATGCTATATCTTTTTCTGAAGGTGGAGTTTCTAGATAGAGAATTATCTCTGGATCCAATCCTTTTTCTTTCATTAGTTCTAGGGTCAGCCTAGACTTACTGCACCTTGGATTGTGATAGATGGTAAAATTACTCAAAACTAAGATTCCGTCTTATTTCTTACATAACCTTTAACCAATAGTACTATTGAATTGAAATGATTAGTAGGATGTCAAAAATAAAAAGTTTTATTAAAGAAAGATTTATCCTATTCATCTTCTTATTTACTATTTTTTTCTCAGCTTGTTCTAAACCTGATTATGAAATATTTAATGGCTCTTCAGGTTATCTTGAAGACCTGCAAGGTAAGTGGCTAATAGTTAACTATTGGGCTGATTGGTGCCCTCCATGTATTAAAGAAATGCCTGAATTATCTTCTTTTTATAGCAATAATCATGAACAGGTTAACGTTTTTGCCTATAACTTCGACCGCTTGGAAGGACAAGAATTACAAGAACAGATTATAAGATTTAAAGTTAATGTCCCAAGTATACTCACTGATCCAGGAAAATTATTCGGATGGGAATCACCACAAAGTTTGCCTGTCACCTTCATAGTTGATCCTAAAGGTAACACGAGAGGAATATTAATTGGGGCCCAGACTCGAGAGAAACTTGAATTGCTAATTGAAAAATATAAAGAAAGCTAAAGTGGTTCTTCTAAAAACAATTCAGGATCTACGGGAATTCCAGACAAAACTGTTTGCCAATGTAAATGAGAACCAGTAACTCTACCTGTCTGCCCCACTTTTCCAATTATTTGATTTTTTGTTATTAAATCATGGTTTTGAACCAAAACTTTGCTCATATGAGAATAAGTACTTATAAGACCACCTCCATGATCTAAAAAAACTGTATTACCTTTGTAATAAAAATTACCTATTAAGACTACTTTTCCAGAAAGAGGGGCCCTTATTTCTGTCCCAGATGAAGCTGCTAAGTCTAATCCTGTGTGTCTATTTCTAGGTTGATTGTTAATAAACCTTCTAACTCCAAATTCACTGCTTTTAAAGCCTTCTACCGGCTTGGACATTTTCAATGACGATAAAAAAGTATTTGAGTTGGTATTAATAGCTTCAAAGCTTAATTCAGATTCCTTCTTTATTCTGGGTAGATACTCAGCAGGCGGTGATACCATATCTTGATTGTTTATTGTAATTTTTGATTCTCTGTAGTCTCTAGTTGCAATAGGGACATTTAAGATTCGATGTTCATTATGATAAATCTCAACAAAATTTTTCTGGTTGATAAGGCTTATGGGGATTAAGGCTTTCCAGAGATTTTTATCAACCTGGCATAAATAGACACTTTTACCTTCTACACTTATTTCTGGTGTTTGAGAAGATCTAATATAAAGATTTTTATTGATTACACCGCCTGGAAAAGGGGAATGCTCAGGAAAATTACAAACAGGATAAGTGTCTCTAAAGGTGGCACACGAAAACAGGAAGAAAACAACAAAAATTGAAATTCTAATTTTCATTAACATCTTTGGATTCAACTTTGGCCTTAATTTTACCTTTATTTAAAACGGCTGAAATCTTCTGTCCCACTTTAACTTGGGAGGCTGAAGACAAGATCTGACCATCTGGCTCAGTACTAATAATAGAATAGCCTCTAGCCAATACAGATAAAGGGCTAACGGCTTGCAAAGTTGCAGATAATTCGCTCAGAAGACTATTTTTTCTTTCGGTCTTAATCTGAAAGATACTTAAGAGATCTTTAGAAGCATTTTTTAGATAAATCTTAGCCTCTTTCACTTTATGTTCTGGTGAGCTTTGTGCTAAGGCTTGCTCAGTCAGTTTAAAACCATTTTTTAAAGAAGATATATAGTCATAAATATTTCGGACTAGACTCGTTTCGATGTAATCTGTTTTTTGACCTATTTCTCTTAATTTATCTCCTGGATGTCTTATTCTTTTAATTAAATTTTTAAAGCTTAATCTTTGATGTTCTAAAAAGGACTTAAAACCCAGAGTTAAATACTTTTGATAATTATCAAAAGTCTCAATTAATTCACTATACGATTGGCTAACTATCTCTGCTGCTACAGAGGGGGTAGGAGCTCTTAGATCTGCCACAAAATCAGCAATTGTAAAATCTGTTTCATGGCCTACTGCACTTATTATAGGAATAGGGCATTTTATGATAGTCCTTGCTACTTCTTCAGAATTAAAGGCCCAAAGATCTTCAATTGAGCCACCGCCTCTGGCTAAAATAATCAATCCAATATTTTTTAATTTTGATGCCTTATTTAAAGCCTCACATATTTGTGTTGAAGCCTTTTTACCCTGGACAAGAGTTGGAACAACTACTAAGTTAAAAAAAGGAGATCGTCTATTTAGTACGTTAATGATGTCTTGAATTACTGCCCCATCTGGAGAAGTGACCACGGCAATTTTTTTTGGATAAGATGGCAGCTCTTTCTTCAAGGAATCATCGAAAAGACCTTCAGCGTGTAATTTCTTTTTTAATTCCTCAAAAGCCCTCAGTAAGGCGCCTTCTCCTGCTAACTCTACATGCTCAACAATGAGTTGGTATTGCCCTCTGCCTTCAAAAATACTCAGAGTTCCACTTACAACAAGATGGTCTCCGTCTTTAGGTGTGAAGTTAATATGAAGGTTCTTATTGTTGAACATGACGCATCTAATTTCAGACCGTTCATCTTTTAGAGAGAAATACCAATGACCAGAAGCTGCAGAAAAAAAGTTGGAAACTTCTCCTTCTATCCAGACAAAGGGGAAGTTTTCCTCTAGAAGAGATTTAGCTCGTTTGTTTATCTCTGAGACCGAGACAATTTCTTGTGTGTTATCTAAGAAGTTTTCCACCATAATGGAAGTATAACTGACTAACCTTTACAGCCATTAATGGAAAATTCCAAATCTATTTATTTTGGACTTATCGCTCTTTTTGTAGGAGCTGCTTTATTAGGTGCATCAGCAATTTTTGTTAGAATTAGTGAAACTTCACCGTCACTTACAGCTTTTTATAGGGCTTTCTTAGCCTTACCTTTCCTGTTCATTTGGGTTCTAAGATCCAAACATGATCAGCCCATAAAAAATTATTTAAGCAAAGATAATTTAGTTATTTTATTTTTAGCAGGCGTTTTTTTTGGCTCGGATATGGCAATATGGAATTGGGCAATAAGTTTTACTTCAGTTGCACATGCCACTTTGATGGCGAATACAGCTCCCATCTTTGTGACTCTCGTTAGCTTCTTTTTTCTTAGACAAAAAATAGAGTCTTCTTTTTTTAGAGCTTTGATTTTAGCTTTCTCGGGAGTAAGTATCGTGATACTGGCTGGCAGCGGTTCTGATTCCACGAGATTACTGGGAGATTCTTTGGGGTTAATAGCTGCAATTTTTTATGCAGCTTATATTTTAGTTATTAAGAAACTCACGGATACTGTCCCTCCTGCCCACACACTTTTTTTTGCCACTCTCTTCACAGCAGTCTTTTTATTTCCAATAGGTTTACTTGAATCAGAATCTTTTTTTCCGAGTTCTCAAAAGGGATGGATTATTCTCTTGGCCTACGCCGTTATAAGTCAAGCGTTAGCACAAGGTTTAATTACTTTTGGCATATCAAGGCTTTCAGCTCATCTTTCTTCTTTAATCCTTTTAGTACAGCCTGTTGCCGCTGCGATATACGGATGGCTGCTGTTATCTGAATCCATTAACCTCTGGCAAGGCCTAGGCGGAGCTGTAGTCCTTTTTGGAATCTATCAAGCAAGCAAGGAACAAAATTAGTCCCATTTAGGTTCACGTTTTTCTAAAAAAGCATTGATTCCTTCTCTCGCATCATCGCTTTGTACGCAGTCAGCTATTTGTTTTTGAAGGAAGGGCAGGGCTTCGTCAAAGCTCATTGAGTCTTGTTTGTTATAAGCAGACAGACCCATTTGCATGGTAGTAGGCGCTAAATTTGCAAGATCTGAAGCAAGTACATTAACTGTTTTATCTAAGTCAGCTGCATTTACAGATTGGTTTATCAGACCCCATTGTTCAGCTTTTTTTGCATCAATGGCTTGTCCACGCATGCAGAAATCCAAACCAGCTCTTTTGGGCATTATCCTAAATAAACCTGCCATTACCATAAAGGGCCATATTCCCCTTTTAATTTCTGGGGCGGAAAACTTTGCTTCTTTCACAGCTATGGCATGAGTTGAATTAGTAACCATTAATAAAGCTCCAGCTAATACTGAACCTTGAATTTTTGCTATGACAGGTTTGTTTAAGTGTCTAATTGATAAGCTTATATCTGTTGAACCTTCTAATCTCGGTACCGCTGAATCAGGAGCTTTTTCCTTTCCAGACATATTGCGTAAATCAGCTCCAGCACAGAATATATCACCTTCAGCAGCAAGTACCACGACCCGGATGGATCTCTCTTGTTTTGCATAAGCTAAGGCATAATTTATTTCATTGGTCATCACTGAATTGATGGCGTTTTTTCGTTCTGGTCTGTTCAAAGTTATGGTCAGGACATTGTTTTCAATATTTATTTTTGTGGCTTCAAATATTAAGCTTTCTAGTGATAGTTTCTCTTTATTCATAATTGAACCTTTAGATTTAGTTAACTAAATAATCTGGTGCATCAATTTCTTTAGCACGGATGTATTCACCTAATGACTTGGCTTGCCCATCAAGCCTGGTTGACGAAGAAACTCCATCTTGCAATATATCGTGAACATAAAAATTTAGTGAAAGGATATTTGGAAGCTCATATCGTTCAATTTGGTATTGTGCAAGATCCGGTAAAAGTTCTTTCACTTTATCGACGGTTAGGAAGTCGAAGAGAAAAGCATAAGATTCCTCTGTCTTCGCCCATACCCCTAAATTGGCACAGCCTCCTTTATCACCAGACCTTGTGCCGAATAACCTGCCAAAATAGATTTTTTTAGTATTTTTAATTTCTGGTAACTTATTTTCGTAGGGTTCTTTTTGATAGTAAGTATCTTCAAAACCCATTTGGCTCGTAGGGATAACATCGATGGTTTCATCTTCAAAGTGGACTTTTTCTGTAATATATTTGCTGTCTACTAAGGCAGGCCAATATTCAATATAATGTCCACTTGGTACAGATCCGCTTCTTCCTGTCCAACCAGGTAAGTTTGCAAGACCTAATTCAACAATTTTTGCATTAAATAGACGGCCTACTAGATCTGGATTTTGAGACATAACGCTAATTCTCAAAAAAGCTTGAGCTTGTTCATTTGACTCAGGGTTCTCCTTGTCAGTTCTATGTAACTGAACATCAACTTTATCAAATTGCTCCCTTCCTCCTACATTCTCAAATATAGATTCGGTTACGAGTTTTGCTTTCTCTTCAATATCCAAACCTGTTAAAAGAAGTTCTGTTCCATTTCTAAATCCCCCTGCTAAGTTGATACAAACTTTATGGGTCTTAGGTGCACTGCTACCTCGACAGCTAGTCACGTGAACTCTATCTTCAGCTTCCTGAGTAATCTTCAATGTATCAAAGTGAGATATAACATCAGGATTCATATAAGCAGGAGTACCAATTTCATAAAGTAGTTGAGCCGTAACTGTTCCTACAGATACCAGCCCCCCTGTGCCTGGGTGTTTTGTAATTGTGAAACTTCCATCTTCAAAGATCTCTGCTATGGGGTAACCCATATTTAAAAAAGTAGGGACTTCTTGAAAGAAAGAATAATTACCTCCTGTAGCTTGAGCACCGCATTCAATAATGTGACCGGCCGCTAAGGCTCCCGCAAGAGCATCAAAATTATCTCTAGACCAATTAAATTTCCAAGCTGCTGGTCCAATTACCACGGCTGCATCAGTAACTCTTGGGCATACAACTACATCGGCTCCTTTATCTAGAGCTTCTTTAATTCCCCAGGCTCCAAAATAAGCATTTGCAGTTACGGGTTTTTTTTCATAATCAGCTAACGGAATGTCTTTTTCTATATTCTTTAAAAGTTCTCCATCTTTATTTAATTCATCTAGTCTTGGAATTAGATCATCTCCATCTATATAGGCAACTTTTAACTTCAGACCTAGCTCTTCAACTATCTCCTCAACTTTTTCTGCCATTGAAACTGGGTTTAAACCACCTGCATTGGTAACAATTTTGATGTTTTTTTCCTGGCAAGCTGTCGCAACATCTCTAAATTGTTTTAAGAAAGTTCCTACATAACCATGATCTTCCCCCCGTTGTATCCTTTGGTTGTAGAGTATGGCCATGGTTAGTTCTGCAAGGTAATCCCCTGTCAGTACATCAATGGGGCCCCCTTCAACCATGTCCTTAGCCGCAGAAAGTCTATCTCCATAAAAACCACTACAATTGGCTATTAAAATTTTATCTTCCACTACACTCATTTACTTATCTCCAACACTCTTATGGTTCGGTTGTCCCAAGACCTATAAATATTATCTCACTTATTTCATGATATATTTCTTCCGGGCTTTTAACCAAACTGGAATCAAAGTTATTAGTATAAATTTCTCTTCCTAGTCCCGAAAGAATCATGGCAAAAGCTGAAATATCAATGGGTTTAATTAGTTGTTTTTGTACAGATCTTTCAAGCAATTTCTTGGTCATGGAGACAACATAATCTTCATGTGAATCCACCAAATCTCTGGCTCCTTTCAACTTACCAAAATCTCTTGTGAAAGCGAGACAGGCAGGATCCATGGCTTTGCCTGTCTCGTTCACATAGATTTTAAGTTGTTCAAGTGGAGAGTTTATATTTTTAATGGCTTTTTTAGCCCTTCCACCTATCCTAAAAAGTATTCGATCTACCGCTATTAACAACAATTGATCCTTACTGGGTGCTAGTTCGTACAAAGTCCTGAGGGATACCTTTAAACGAGATGCAATCTCCGACATGGTCAGGTCCGGTACCCCTTTTTGTATCAACTTTTCAAGTTGAACCAACGCTTCTACTTGTCTTTCTGAAAGTGAGCTCTCTCTTTCTCTTGAAAGCAAAGGCTTAGGAGGCTTAGGGTCATCAGTTTCTCCTAAAAAATCAGTATTCTTGAGGTTTGCTTTCACTGCGACCTATTTAGAGTCAACTATCATTAACAGGGCGCCATTCTCAAGTTGTTCACCTTTTTTTATGTAAATTTCACTGACCTTTCCATCTGCAGGCGCTTTTACCTCATGTTCCATTTTCATGGCTTCAAGAATAACAAGTGCATCCCCTTTTGAAATAGAATCACCTACTTTAACTTTAAGTTCAACAACCTTGCCAGGCATTGGAGCTGTTAAACCGCCAGAAATCTCTTCCGATCCAGGTAGTGCGAAGCGAGGTAGCTCTCGAAGGGAAACATTTCCCCAAGGCATTTGCACAACAACTAAATCATTGTCTTTAGTAATTTTAGAAGTTAAACGATGTCCATCAATTTCAACACTAATACTTCTAGTATCCCAATTAAACACCTTAGCAACTGAGTTTTCATTTAAATCAAATTTTCCATCTCTTCTTGACCTGTAAGTGACGAGTATTTCATTTTCTCCATGTTGAAAAGAAATCTTTTGTCTTGGTAATCTTGAATTTCTCCAGCCTGAAGGCAGTTGACCCAGAATCTCAGCATCATCTCGATTTTTCCCTTGTATCCAAAGAGCAGCTATAGACGCCACCTGTTGAAGTTTTGAAGCTGAAAGGACTATCGAAAGGGCGGGCTTTACTTTTTCAATAAAGTTGGTCGTAGTTAGGCCCTTTAGAAAAGCTTCGGAACGGAGAATAGCTACTAAAAAGTCCCTGTTTGTAACAACTCCGCCTATGTGCAATGATTCTAAAGCTCTTGAAAGCTTATTGGCTGCATCTACCCTGGACTCTCCGTAGGTGATCACCTTTGCGATCATGGGGTCGAAATCAGTCCCTATCACAGAACCTTGAACGACCCCTGAATCCCAACGAGCATCGACAGAAAGGTCAGGTTCAAATGCAACCAATGATCCAGTGGTAGGAAGAAAGTCATTAGTAGGATCCTCAGCATAAAGTCTTGCTTCAATGGCTGAGCCGTACCAGCTGATGTCTTCTTGATCATATCCAAGAGCTTCACCTCTGGCTATTCTTAGTTGTTCATGCACTAAATCTATACCGGTTGTAGCCTCTGTTACTGGGTGTTCAACTTGGAGTCTTGTATTCACTTCAAGAAACCAAAATTCTCCAGTTTTATCATCCACCAAGAATTCCACAGTTCCGGCAGATTCATATTTTAATTTCTTTGCTAACTTAAGAGCTGCGGACGCCATTGCTTCTCTCATTTCAGGATCAACTCTAGGGGAAGGGGATTCTTCAATTATCTTTTGGTGGCGTCTTTGGATGGAACACTCTCTTTCTCCTAAATGGACAATATTTCCTTGAGAATCACCAAGGATTTGAATTTCTATGTGCCTGGAAACCGGTATATACCTCTCTATAAAGATCCTGTCATCTCCAAAACTACTTTTGGCCTCTCTTTGAGCTGATTTTATTGATTCTTTCAACTCCTTATTAGACTCAACAATTCTCATTCCCTTACCACCACCGCCAGCAGCAGCTTTGATCAACAAGGGGTAGCCCACTTCTTTTGCCTTTTTCGGATCTATGGTCATAGGCAAGGTCGGGACTCCAATTTTTTCAGCCAGTTCTTTAGCTTTTAACTTATCTCCCATCAAAGAGATTACTCGACCTGAAGGTCCCACCCAAATCAATCCAGCTTTGACAACATCTCTAGAGAATTTAGCATTCTCGGATAAAAAGCCATATCCGGGATGAATGGCTTGAGCTCCGGAGCTCAGAGCAGCTTGGATGATTTCTTTTGAATTAAGATAGGAATCCGAAAGTTTAACCGCCTCATCCGCCATCTGAACAAATGGTGCATTACTATCAGCTTCCACATACACGACAACACAACTGATACCCATGTCACGTGCACTTCTGATAATACGGCAGGCTATTTCACCTCGGTTGGCAATGAGTAATTTATGATAATTCATAGTCGGTACACTCCGTATCCTGATGTGCCTTCGACTTTTTTACCATTTACCACCGAAAGACATATCCCTAGTACCATCCTAGTGTCTCTTGGATCAATAATGCCATCGTCACTAATAGCTCCTGTAGCTCGCAAAGCCAAGGAGCCTTCTTCCTGCATTGCTTCCGCCATAGCCACTATTTCAGCATCTTCTTTTTCATTAAATACTTCTCCCTTTCTTGCAGCTTGTCGCCTCCTAACAATAGACATCACTCCTGCTATTTGTTTAGGTCCCATTACAGCAATTTTTGCTGAAGGCCAAAGGAAAGTGAATCGATTGTTGTAGGCTCTTCCTGACATTGCATAAGTGCCTGCACCTATGGAAGCTCCTACGATTACTGTTAAATGGGGAACATTAGAATTTGATACTGAGTTTAAAAATTGAGCTCCTTTCTTTATTTGTCCATCCCTCTCATAGTCTTTCCCTACTATGAAGCCAGTGACGTTTTGAAGAAATAGTATTGGTATGTCTATCTGGTTACAAAGTTGAACAAAATGAGCGCCTTTTTGGGCTGAATCAGGGTAAATAATTCCTCCATTATTCCCTATAATACCCGTTTGATAGCCGTGAATAGAGGCAAATCCACAGACAATATTCGGTCCAAATAAGGGTTTAAATTCCTCGAAACGAGAGCCATCGGTGATCCTGGTTATAACTTCTCTAATATCAAAAGGTCTTTTTAAATCAGGTTCTACGAGCCCTAGAAGATCTTCACAGTCATTTATTGGCTCTTCAACAAGAATGGAAGGTTCGTTGCCTCTCTTTCTCCAGTTTAGGTGTGAAACCACTTCTCTTCCAATTCTGATGGCATCCATTTCATCTTCGGCAAGATAATCTGCGAGTCCTGAGGTTTGGGCATGCATTTGAGCTCCACCTAAAGTTTCATCATCAGATTCTTCACCAGTAGCCATTTTTACCAAAGGTGGTCCTCCTAGGAAAACTTTAGATTGTTTTTTGATAAAAATATTGTAATCAGACATTCCAGGTTGGTAGGCACCACCTGCTGTGGAAGAACCAAAAACAATGGATATAGTGGGGATTCGCAATTTAGATAATTCTGTTATTTCATAAAATGTTCTCCCTGATTCAGCAAAATGACCTCCTCCCATTGGAGCAGCATTTCCCCTTCTACCTTTTCCTCCTATTCTCAGATCGCCTCCTGCAGATTCTACAAATTGAATGTAGGGCAAACGATTGTCTCTAGCTATTTCCATGGCTCTAGACCATTTTTTCCCTGAGTAAGCATGCATAGCTCCAGCTAGAACTGTTGGATCATTCGCAAAAATAATACACTCTGTACCGGCTACTATGCCTATACCTGCTACTGCCCCTCCACCCACTGGATATGCAGAATCGTATGCAGCTAAAGCACTGATTTCTAAGAAAGGAGTATCGGGATCTATAAAATTAGCAATTCTATCTCTAACTGCCATTTTGCCTCTAGCAGCAAGTCTTTCGTGGTGGTGCATTCCTCCGCCAAGTTCCACATAGTCGAGAAGTTCTTCTATCTTCTCCAATTTTCTTAACATTTCAGATTTATTCTCTGCAAAAGTTTTGGTGGAAGTGTCTAAATTGCTTTTTATTTGTGGTGCTAATGATGGATTAGTCATAATAAATTAAAGGTTTTGTATTAAAAAAATTTATAATATATGATGGTAATATCTTTCGCATAATATTACCACTTGAAAAAATATTAATGTGTAGTTTTATAAACACATCAAGAGGAGTTTAAAAATGCAAGAAATAACAACGGACGTTAAATCGGAAGCTAAATTGATAAATAGTTTGTTAGAGACAATGACCGAGGAAGATTGGAAGAAACAAACAACTTTTAAAGATTGGACTCCAGCTGAAGTAGTAGCTCACTTGTATTACTTTGATTTAATGGCTATTTATTCCTATAAGGACAAAGATAAATTTAAATCAGAAGCAGAATTCTTAAACACTACAGGCAGTCTTTCCACCTCTTATGAAAGGGCAGTAGCAGTTAAAGACAGACTTGGAACTGAGAATTCAGAAGATTTAAGATGCCACTGGCTGGAAGCAAGTCAGGAAATGTGTGAAATCTTCAGCACAGCTGATCCTAGAGAGAGGATGATGTGGTTTGGACCTGACATGGGAGCTCGTATGTTTATAACAGCTAGGTTTATGGAGATGTGGTCTCACGCTCAAGAAATCTATGATCTCATGAATACCCCAAGAGAATATTCTGATCGAATAAAGCATGTTGCTACTATCGGAGTAAAAACTTTTGGTTGGACTTATGTAAACAGAGGTCTCGAAGTACCCAAAGACATTCCTTATGTAGAAATAAAAGCACCATCTGGAGAAATTTGGGATTGGAATGAACCAAATGATACTAATTTCGTAAAGGGTAAGGCATCTGATTTTTGCCATGTTGTAACTCAAGGGAGGAATGTAAAAGAAACTGAATTAAATGTAGTTGGAGATACTGCTAATTATTGGATGAGTATTGCTCAATGTTTTGCTGGAGGAGCAGAAGATCCGCCAGATGTTGGAGTGAGAGCAAAATAAGTTGGTTCAGGCTACAAGATTACATTTCGGGGCTGTCGTAAAAGAACTTGAAGAAGGTAAAAAAGACGAAACTCTTTGGAAACAAGCAGAAAAGTTGTCAGGTGGTATAAAATCTTTAGTATTTGCTAAATATTGTCAATTAAGAGCAGAATCAATTGCTAAACAGTGAAGTTTTTGTTGAAATATTTTTTCTATATGGAGTTTGACTAGATGCCACTAAGAAAAATGGACGTTGTTGTTGTTGGAGCTGGATTTTCAGGTCTTTACCTTCTGCATAGGCTGCGATCAGCAGGATTCTCGGTCACAGTTTTTGAAAAAGCTGATCAATTAGGAGGAACCTGGCATTGGAATAGGTACCCTGGCGCAAGATGCGACATTCCTTCTCTTCAGTATTCCTATCAATTCGATGAAGATCTCCAGCAAGATTGGAATTGGACTGAAAAATATTCAGCTCAACCTGAAATCCTAGAATACTTAAATCACGTTGCGGACCGGTTTGATTTAAAAAAAGACATTGAATTTAACACCGAAGTGGTTGCTGCAAAATTTAACGAGGAAAAATCCCTATGGGAAATTAAAACCTCCAATGAAGAGCTTGAATCAAAATTCTGTGTAATGGCCACTGGCTGCCTTTCAGCACCAAATACCCCTGATTTTGAAGGAATGAAAGACTATGAAGGTCAGCTTCTTCATACTGGAAAATGGCCACAAAGGCCAGTGGACTTTACAGATGAAACAGTTGCTATCATAGGCACAGGTTCTTCTTCCATTCAAGCAATACCAGTAATAGCAGAACAGGCTAAACATCTTTACGTTTTTCAAAGAACTGCCAATTACTCTATACCTTCAAATAATGGACCTATGAATACACAGGAAGAGGCTGATGTTAAATCCCGTTATCCTGAGTTTAGAAAAGAAAACTGGGACAACGGTTTTGGCATAGCCGGCTTGGAGATCGAAGCTTTGGCAGTGGAAGCTGGTGAAGAAGAGAGGAAAGAGAAATTTAATGTTCATTGGGAAAATGAAGGATTGGGTTTTCTAGGAACTTACGCTGATTTAATGCTAGATAAAGACGCCAATGAAATGGCTGCAGTCTTTGTTAGAGAAAAAATAAGAGAGAAGGTAAAGGACCCCGAAATAGCAGAACTTCTCAGACCCGAGTATACAATCGGCTGTAAAAGGCTGTGTGTTGATTCTGGCTACTTTGAAGCTTTTAACCGGGATAACGTTACCTTGATAGATTTAAATACAAATCCTATAGCTCGTATTACGCCTGAGGGACTGGTTGCAGGTATGGAAGAATATTCTCTAGATAGTCTTATCTTGGCTACAGGTTTCGATGCCATGACAGGGGCAGTTACTCGGATAGATATAAGGGGGAGGAGAGGAGTCTCCTTGAAAGATCAATGGAAAAATGGAGCTAAGTCATATCTGGGTTTAGGCATATCCAATTTTCCTAATCTCTTTACGGTCACAGGTCCTGGAAGTCCTTCTGTTTTATCGAACATGGTTCCTTCTTTGGAATTGCATGTTGAATGGATATCCAATTGCATCGAATGGATGAGAGAAAACAAAAAAAGTGTTATTGAGTCTACCAAGACTGTCGAAGACGAATGGATGATTTTGGTAAATGAGGTAGCCGATCAGACCGTTTATAAGTCCTGTAAGTCTTGGTACAACGGGTCCAATATAGACGAAAAAGCTAAGGAATTCCTACCTTTTATCGGAGTTCCTCCATACACTGAAAAAATAACTCAGGTAGCCGAGCAGAATTACCAAGGATTCGTTTTTGATAAAACCAACTAATTAAAATTTCTTAAAGTTTTGTTATATCACTCTGTATAATCGCAAACCTCTTCTTTGGGCGCGTAACTCAATTGGTAGAGTGCCACCCTTACAAGGTGGAAGTTACAGGTTCAAGTCCTGTCGTGCCCACCAAAGTTTTTCTGTAGCTAACTTTTTAAATGCTGATTAAATAAGGGTTATCCGTAGCCTGTAAGAGAATTATTTAATATTCAGCTAATTACTGGAGGCTTCACTTTCAGGAAATAAGTAGGGCACTTTTAGGGCACCCCAAACAGGTATAATTCACTTGTGGATTATATTGATAAACAGGAACTCGCCGAAGAATGTTTAACGATAATAAAAGAACTTCACGAACTTGGAGCTCCAAAAGAAACAAAAGATTTAAACCGGGAACTCCTCAACTCCTTCCCAACCTACGCAAGATTTATGAAAAAGGATTTAAAAGAGCTCGTAAGATTATCTTGGGAGCTAAGAGCTGAACTTGATAGGATAAGATAAACTGCTATAGCAAAATAGAACGAAACAGAGAATTAAACATAATGCCAACAACAAATAAACGACGAAACAAGGACTTTAAGAAGAAAAGAACAGCACATTCATTTCATGCCAAGAATATGAATAGGATAAAAGAACTAAAGGAAGCTGCATCTAAAGAAACTCCGATAGAAGAAACGCCTACAGAAAAAGTGAAAGAAGAAGATGTAGCTGAAGAAACTCCAGAAGAAGTGAAGGAAGAGGAAGAAGAAGAAGAAGAAGAAGAAGAAGGGTGAGGCATGGATGAGAAACAGTACATTGCTGAAGCCGCGGACCGAGTGATGATTCTGGATTTACTTGGACGCTATGCGTTCGCTGCCGACTATGGAACAGGAAATCCCAGCGAGTGGGCGTCTTTGTTTGTGGAGGACGGCAGGTTTGAAGCCCCTGAATCTGGATTGCAGGTTACGGGCCGTGCCGCGCTGTGTGAATTCATAGATGGGTTGCACAGAACAATCCCGGGTCTTCATCACGTCATGAGTAATCACGTCATCGACATCGACGGCGACCGAGCATATGGAAAATGCCAGCTAAACGAGTTCTTGCTCCGACCGGAGGCCATTTACCCCTGCATTCACGGCTGGTACGAAGACACGTATGTGCGCATCGACAATCGCTGGTATTTCGAGCTCAGAAAAGTACATACCCTTCCGGATAGCACAACCGTCTCCACAAACGGAAGGATAGGGGAATATTTCAAGGAATTTTGGAAGTTCTGCGAAGGTTAT
>ENA-ORDI01000063-ORDI01000063.1-marine-metagenome-genome-assembly--contig:-NODE-63-length-70623-cov-4.975576_pt1 | contig 70623 bp, 57 predicted proteins | sample MGYA00248628_ERZ508525 | MGnify/ENA primary metagenome ERZ508525 (study PRJEB26195, sample SAMN05422138) | marine metagenome | isolation source: East of Porto Seguro, South Atlantic Ocean | place: Atlantic... | reverse complement strand
CTTGCCACAGGCAATACTGGAAAATACAAGATTATCTCTAATTATGGCAGTTACCACGGGATGACTTTGGCTACCCAAGGACTTTCGGGTAATCCAGGTTACGACAAATACTTTGGTCAGATGCTTACCAAGTGGCCACACATCCATCAATACTCTGATCACGACAAACCGGAAGGAATGACTCGTGAGGAATGGGCAATCAAGTGCGCTGAGCGGTTAGAGAAAATGATTTATTTTGAAGGTCCACAATCAGTAGCCGCCTACATAGCGACACCTCATGGATGTGGGTCTGATTGGGGAGTTGTACCTCCAAAAAAGTATTGGCAGGAAATTCGCAGAATATGTGATCACTACGATGTTCTTTTAATTGCTGACGAGGTAGTCACTGGATTTGGAAGAACTGGTAAATGGTTTGCCATGGAACATTTTGGTGTGGAAGCCGATATCATGACAACGGCCAAGGGAATTTCTGGATGCTACATTCCACTTGGGGCCGTTATGGTCTCAGATGAGATAAATGAACCTTTTGAGGCAGGAAATGCTTATTTTGTACATGGCTTCACTAATGGCGGACACCCAATTGCATGTGCTGCAGGTTCCAAGGCTATCGATATCTACCGGGAAGATAACTTAATTGAGAATTCTAAAAAAATGGGTGAGCATTTATTTACTTATAAAGAACAACTTTTAGCTCATCCTAGTGTGGCAGATGCTAGGGGCTGGGGATTATGCATGACACTCGAGCTGGTGGAAAACAAGGAGTCTGGAGAATATTTTCCAAGCAGCAAAGGTGCAGAAAGTATTTTCCATTCGCTTACTCTCAAGAACGGTCTTGTTTTTTACAGTACCCTTTATGGTCAACGCAGAGAACCGATGTTCAAGCGAGGCTTACCGCTTATGATTTGTCCTCCCTTGTCTATTAATCAAAAAGAGGTAGATGACTTAGTTGGCCGTCTGGATAACACACTTCATGAATGGGAAGCAGAGATGGGAGTGGGTTGAGAGTTCTTCAGGTTAGTAGTTTCCTCCGTATGGAAAAATGTTTTAGAATTTTTTTTTTATTACCTTTTCTTTTAGGTGGTTGTGGAAATGGCGGTTCTTCCAATGATATCGTTGCCCCTAACATTCAAGATGTCCCCACTTTTTCTTGGTCCTTTAGCCTTCCCGAAGAAGAAGGAATGGACCCAGATAAATTAGAAGAAGTTCTACAGTATGTTTTTGATGATGACTTCAATACCCAAGGTTTAATGGTTGTAAGAAATGGAAAAATAGTAGTTGAAAAATATCAAGGTATTTCAGATTCAACTATCTCAGGACTTCTATCAGTTTTTAGTGACGAAAATCTCTTAAGTTGGGGAACAGGTTTAAGTTATGACGATTTTCAAAATATTTTTGGAGATAAAGACAAAGACAGTTTGGCAACAAGTTGGTCATCGGCAAAATCAATAACGAGTAGCTTAATAGGCATAGCTATTGAGCAAGGATTTATTGATTCCGTGGATGAGTATGCGTCTAGTTATTTACCAGATTGGATAGGAACTGATAAAGAAAACAGCATTACTATCAAAAATATACTCGAAATGCGATCTTCGCTTAAATGCCCTCCAGGCGGCAACGGGGGAAGTTCTATTTATTTTCAAGAAGATCAATTAACCCCTTCAAAAGACAGGGATTTTAACCCAGATATATCTGAAGCCAATCCTCCATATTTTAATAACTGGGTTTATTGCAATGCTGACACAATGCTTCTTGGAGAAATTCTGCAGAACGCAACCGGAAAATCAGTGCAAGAGTTTGGTGATTATTATCTTTTTTCTAAAGTTGGAATGAGTGTTGATTGGTGGAAAGATGGTCAAGGTAATTACCTAGCATATTGTTGTATTGATATGACTACGAGAGATTTTGCTAGGTTTGGACTCCTTTGGCGAAATGAAGGCTTTTGGGATGGAGAGAAGATTATTTCATCAGAATGGATTACAGAATCCTTAAGTTCAGGAATAAATATTGATTGGTCAGACACAACTTTCTATAACTACCAGTGGTATACACATAATAAATTCACTGATGATGACGATTCCATAGAGGTTTATGGCTTTGGTGCGAAAGGATATAACACCAATAATATATGGATTATTCCCAGTTACGATTTGATTATAGTTAGAAATAGCCTATATCACAGACACATTAAAGTCGGAACGGAAGCAGTTAGAACAGGGAATATCAATGATTGGGTTGATGAAAACGATAGAGATAAAGCTAACTATCACCTAACTTTATATCCCGGGAACTTAGCTTTAATTGGTGGACAAGTATATTTATTTGATAACTCTAATGTTCATCTTTTTAATTCAGAAGCAATGGTTAAAGCTCTTATTGAATCAATTACCAATTAGAAATCAGTTCACATTTGATCAGGAAGAGGTAGATGACTTGGCTGGTGGTCTGGAGAACACACTACGTGAGTGGAAAGCTGAGATAGGAGTCAGTTGAAGATTCTTGAAACAGAACCTGTAAGTTCTTTATTTCGAATTTGTCTTTATAGATAAAAGAAAAAGTACTAGAAGTAAAACTAGAGTGTAAGGGGCACCTTCAGCGCCCGGAGTAAGTCCTGTCTTATAGAGATTTGGATCTAAATGCTTCACGAAATTAGGGTAATAAAATAATCTAACTCCCCATTCTAATATCCAAAATACATACATCAGTGGGATTAAGCTTTTGTATCTGAAAATAACTATCCAACACAGTGCACAAATAATTAACTGTTCTAAACCCCATAAAGAAAAAAATAAGTAAATAACTGGATTTGGGTCAGGATTACCGCTAAACACTATGAAATTTGCAATTTCATGCAATCCATACTCTTCAAAAAACATATGGATGATTGATCGCCAAGTCATTAGTGCTACAAAAAACACAAATCCCCATAAAGCTATTTTGTTGCCGGAAAATTCATTGTTAGCTGGTTTGGGTAAAAGATTAAAATTAAACATAGTTCTGAGTTGAGTTATAAATAATATAGTAGAGTAACAAAAGATGAATCGAAATAAATATAAGCTTCCTACAGATGGGATACTGCCCCTCAAGTCTGAGGCATCACTTATTATCTATATCGACTTGAAGAGTCCCTATGCATATTTATCGATTTCGCCAACAAGAAAAATGTTAGGAAAATTAGGTTTAATTGCAGATTGGCGACCCTTCGTCTTGGATATTCCAAGCTACTTGGGTTCCGCCAAGTTAGATAAGGGCGGTAAAAAAGTCACGAAGCAAAATCGCACTGAAGAGCAATGGTCTGGTGTGAAATACGCTTACTTTGACTGCCGTCGCTATGCAAATTTAAGCGATAAGACCATCCGCGGTACGGTAAAAATTTGGAATACTAATCTGCCAGCTATCGGAATGCTCTGGCTAAAGAGTTTTGCTGACCTCGCTGAGCAATGCTCCCAAGGCAGTTTGCTTGAGCGATATATTGATGCGACTTACGAGTCTTTCTGGAAACGCGAGTTGGATGCTGAAGACTTGTCTATTATCTTACGAGTACTAGAACAGATAGATGCGCCTACAGATGGATTCCTCGAGTATGCCCAAGGCGAAGGCGCGGCCTTGAACGCTCAACTACAACAATCTGCCTTCGACTCAGGGATATTTGGCGTTCCTACTTTTATTTTGCCCAACGAGTCTGCCGTTGATCCCCAACATGAAAAATTCTTCGGTCGAGAGAACCTGCCGCGCATTAGTTGGCAGCTAAGCGGTCGTCAGGGCCCAGCGCCTGATGTGGCCTATCACCTCACCACCGAGGTGGATGATACGGCGCTCGCCAAGTGTGCTTTGGAGCCAAGGTCAGCACCTGAGCTGATGATAATACCTCGGCAGTTGACCACCTTTTTTGATTTTAAAAGCCCGCAAAGCTATCTCGCGTTGCAAGCCATTCTCCAGCTAAAGGGTGAGAGGATTTCAGTCTATTGGCGGCCCTTCGTGAGTAAACCGTTGAAAGTCCCCGCTGATGAAGTCGCGTATGAAGACCGAAGCACTAAGCATCGTCGTATTCGCGGTGAGTATAATGCCAACGATATCCAGCGATACGCACCCCATGTTCTAACGGATATTTATCGTGAAACTGATTGTCAGTTTGCTGATATGGGTTTACTTTGGTTGCAGCTTGAGCAGCGGACCAGCACAGATGCCATTGATGACTATGTGCAACGCGTTTTTGTTCATCTTTGGCGGGATAACGGCACTATTGACTCGGCTCAAGATATTGAACCACTGCTCTTGGCGATCAATGGTCTTCAAGCCAACTTTGATAAAGCCGGTCAAGACTTAGCCCTTATCGATGGATGGCAAAAGTACAGCAGGAGCCGAGGGCTTGAACACCTTGATGCGGCTCGGGCAGCGGCGCAATCCCAATCGATCAGCATGGCACCTACTTTTGTGCTTGGTTCTGAACCCTTTCAGGGTCGCGCCCAATTACCGTTAATTACTGCTCGAATCAAGGCTGGTATTTAGTCCCCACTTTCTCTTTTTTTAAATCTTAGAATGTAAAATCTCTATTAGGCTGATGAAGTATTTAACTCGTTATCTTCCTGACCCCAAGCACTTGTTGCTAACAGCAGGCTTTAGAGTAAGAGTAGTTTTTTCATTGTTAAGCTTATAAAAAAGAATTATCTTGCATCCAACTTGAACAGACTTGAGTTGCTTCCTCTAAGTGGCTCTTCTGACCAAAGTAATAATGATTGGCCCCTTTGACAATGTGTACCTTCTTGTTTTCGTGACTGATTGAATCAAAGAGTCTTTGATTGTGACTCGGTGGGCACGCATCGTCAGCAGAATTACCCAGTACCAACATGGGTTTACTTATCTTGGCCGCACACTTTTCGCCATCGGCCTCACTTAACTCGTATGACCATTGTGAAAGCCAACTTCTAATACTGGTGAATCTGGCAATACCAACGGGACTGTCATTAACAACCTTGGGGTCTCCCAGGTAACACCAGCCTGGCTTTCTATCGTTAGGCTCTATGGTCGGGTCCAACCACCTTGGATCGGCCATAGTACCGTGCACGATGAAACCAAATTCTTTAGTGGGATCCCCTTTGAAACTTTCTAACTTTTCTTGAACCCATACAGTAATGTTGTGGTTTCTCTCTATTTGTTTTTTTCTAAACAAGTCTAAGTACTCCTTTGAGTAGGGGGGTTGATTGGGGTTCTCAGGATCATAAAGATTCAAATCTCTATCGCGTACCTCCGGTTGGCTCTCATCTAAAATGGACGGGTCCAACCATTCGGTAAGCGTAGTGGCTCTGCTGCAATGGGAAGCTAATAACATGACGGCATCACAAGGGATTAATCCTGCGGTAGTCAGGTCGGGAGGATCTCCAGCCGGGGTGTTTCTTAGGCTTGGTTTCTCCGCTTGGGATTGGTAAAAAAGCGACAGTGAACCTCCCCCACTCCATCCGCCCAGAATTATTTTTTGGTAGCCTAATTTTGCTTTTGCCTCTCTGACACAAGCGCCTAGATCCATCACAACCTTTTCCATGATCAAGCCGCTATCGACCCCTCGGTATCTACTATTGCAATAAATAACTGGAATTCCGCTACGTGCTAATGCAATAGGCATCGGCAAATAGGCGCCACCTGCACCCGCCGGGTGCATAAAAACTATGACTGAATCCGTTATGGGTTTAGAAGGTATTAAATGATGAGCTTCTAAAAATACCGTGTCTTCAGCACCTGCGTAGGTATCTTTGTACGCTGATTTTTCTTCGTAGATAATGGCAATTGGTTTTCTTACGTAACTGCCTACTTCGGTCATACTAAACCCGATACCTTTAATCTCTTGATCAATTCCTTTCTATCTAATCCGCGTTCTTGAAGCTTCTCGGAGCCAACCTTAGACTCTTTTTTTTCTCTCGTCTTCTCAGTCCAAAGTTTTAAATTGTTATGCGCCTTTCTTTGATCCTCTTTCATAATTTTCTCGTAATCCTTATCCCTGCATGTTATTTCTAAGGCTAAACCATTCGGGTCATAAAAATAGATAGAGTGAACAAAGTCATGATCTATAGGATCTGAAGCCCACCCCAATTTATCATTCAAGTGATTCTTCCAATTATCTAAATCTTCTAGGGTTTCAACCTCAAATGCTATGTGTTGATCAAAACCGCTGGTATAACCAAATTTTTCTTCACCTACATCATCGGGTATGTCAAAGAAAGCTATGTGGTCTCCATTGCCCATCTCAAAGAATAGGTGCATATATTCCAGGGGCTCTCCAGAACCTGGAGAGGATTCAAAATCCAATGCTGCAACGAGTTTAAACCCCATGATGTCTTCATAAAACCATCGGGTTTGTTCTGCATCTCGGCACAAAAACGCCTGATGATGAATATTGTTCGGTCTTTGTAATTTTTCCACGCTACTTACTCCAATCTTTTAAAAATAAATCACTTGCACCAGTATATTTAAACAAAGTATCAGCCGCTAGTAATACCGCTGCTGCTGTCCACGTTGTTTTTTCCACCGGCCAGAAAGCCTCGTCAGGATATACATATCCTGTCCAATAAAGATTGTCTTTTGGATCTTTCCATTGATGGAGCCATGAAAAAATCTCTTTGGCCTCTTTCATTTGACCTGAAGCCGCGAGTGCCATTACTAATTCTGCACTTTCAGCCACCGTTACCCAAGGTTCGTCTACGACACACTTGCATCCCAAGCCCTCCACTACGAACTCATTGAGCCTTTGATTAAATCTTATTTTTGCACCTTCTCCATCTACGACCCCACAAAGTATGGGGTAATACCAGTTCATACTATATCTGTCCTTACTCTTCCAACTTCGATCGAATCTTTCGGGCTTATTTAGTATGGCTGTCTTTAAAGAGAGTTTAACTTCTTCTAAATCTTTAAAATCAAGACCCAAGATTTTCCTAATTGCACAGAAACATTCTAAGCTCTTATAAATTGCACTGCATCCAGCTAACAAAGAGTCATCAAGTTTTAATCCTTCTTCGTTTAAAGCCCAAAGAATATCCCCATGTTTTGTTTGCATGGAACATACAAATGATATTGCTTTATCTAAAACTGGATAATTCTCTTCTAAAAAATTTTTATCTTGAGTAACTAGATAAAAGTGCCAAAGTCCTACAGCCAAATAAGAACTAAAATTTGTTTCTATTCTGGTATTAGAAGGTTTGCCTTGTCGATATTCTGCGCACCAGCCTCCAACTTCCTCTTGTGAGGATGCCATCCATCTATAAGCTTTCTTGCCTGCTTCAATTTCTCCAGCAACTACAAGAGCCATCGCACTCTCAACATGATCCCAAGGGTCTAACTTAGCCTTTTTTTCCCATGAAATAGAGCCATCTTTGGACTGAACATCCAATATAAGGTCTATGGAAGCCCTGTAAAAATCTATCTTTCTAAGATCAGTCATTATGTTTTGAAAAAATACATAACCAAGCTTTTTCCAATCAAGGGCTGTAATAATTTCTCAAGAAGCCTGGTTAAAAGAGGTTTCTTCATCAAATCCCATATTAAAAACTGATGATAAAGTTCTACCAACCGGTGGTCTTTCTCCCTTCCCCAAAACAAACATTTAAGCCACCAATAAGGAGAGTGGAGAGCATGTGCCCAATGAAAACGGTGGTACTTTACTCCTTCTGTTTCAGCTAATCGTTTTAATTGATTATGATTAAATATTCTTTTATGCCCACCGGCTACATTATGATACTCAGAGCTTAACAACCAGCAAATTCTTTCTGGCAGGTATCTAGGGACGCTAATTGCAAGAACTCCTCCTGGTTTTAATACTCGTACCATTTCTTTCATAGCTTCTTGCGGAGATTCCACGTGTTCTAAGACTTCTGAACAAATAATAGAATTGTAGGAAGAGCTTTTAAAAGGTAACTGTTGTATGTTGCCCAGACCAAATAAACAGCTCGAGGTATTGTCGCTAGAAATAGAAAAATCCTTAATTCTGTTTTTTGCTGTTCTTATATCTTCTATAGATAAATCCAAGCCGACAACATCCACTTTTTTGTCTACATGAAGCCCAATAGCATGCCGACCTTCTCCACAGCCAATATCGAGGATTAAGTCATTTGCTTTGATATTTAAGTAATCAAAATTAATGGTCTGCATAGCCTAATAATGTTGAGATTTATCTATTTCCTCTTCAAAAATTTCAATATATTTCTTAGCTGCTCTTGACCATTGAAATTCCTTTTCAATTCTTTCTCTGCCTACTTTTTTATAATATTCTCTTTTTTCAGAACTTGAGAATAACTCCTGTATGGCAATGCCTAAAGCTTCTGAATCTTGTGGCATAACTTTCACAGCAGCCTTCCCAACTACTTCCTTTAATCCACCTGAATGAGTTGAAATTAGGGGTATGCCACAAGCCATTGCTTCTCCAGCCCCAAAACCAAATCCTTCATATAATGAAGGAATTACTGCTATTTCAGCTGATGCATATAAGTTCACAATGTCCATTTCAGCTAATTCTGAGTAAAAAGAGATTTTTGATTCAAGATTTAATCTTGAAATTTGTTTTTCTATCTCTCCATCTTTTGTTGATTTTCCGATAACAGCTAAATTCGTTAGGGGGTATTTCTCAATCACTGAAGGCAAAGCATTAATAAGGAATCTTAACCCTTTTAGTGGGATATCAGAGCTAGCAGTGGTAACAATTCTATTAGGGATCTTTTTTACCTCGTTGTTAATATTAAAAGTTTCGAAGTCGATACCATTCAAGACAACTTCAATCTTTGAAGGGTTCACCTTAAATTCTTTAATTACATCCTGTTTTGACTGATTAGAAGGACAAATAATCCTGTTTAACTTGGGAGTTACCTTTTTTTGCATGTTTAAAAAAGAATGCCACCTATTTGTAGATAATCTTTGCTTCCAGTTTTTTGCTTGCTCTAGACTTAACTTATGGTCTCTTGTAATGGGGTGGTGGATCGTAGTAACTAACGGTACTCTTCTTTGTATATTTAAAAGTGCATAACACAAAGACTGGTTATCATGTACTAAATCGTAACTGACTGAAGATTCTTTTAAGTATTGATCTACTCTTTTGCCAAAGGTGTAGGGCTCAGGAAAACCTCCTGAAAGCACACCCAGCCATTCGGTTAAATCAGTTAAATTAGAAAGAAAACCTAGCTTAAAAGATTTCAATCTTAAATTATCTTCCAACTCAAAAAGATCTAGACTCAGAATCTTTATGAGATTAACTCCCTGATTAAGTTCAGGGTAAGGTGGACCAGATAGCACATCAACTTCATGGCCTAGGTTTAATAAGGCCAAACTTAAATGTTTTAGATATATCCCCTGCCCCCCAGAAAAGGGATTACTCCGATAGCTCAACAATCCAATTTTCATTTTGAGTTAAAGAAAGCTAATAAAATCTTCTACTTAATGAGTCTTTAATCTTGAGATTATGATCAAAACTTTTAAGAATCCGCTTTATATCTTTATTAATTTTATTTTTAAATATGAATTTGAAATTTCTCTTCTTAGAAATATCTAAATCTAAAACAAATAGTTTATTTTCAAATAAAAAGAAATTAGAGCTTTTAGCGTCGCCATGATTAAAATTGATCCATTTCAATCTTTTAATAAATGAAGTTAATTTATTTTGTATGAGGTAAGACTTCTCTTTACTAAAATCAACTCTGTCTAATCTTGTTCCTGGCTGCTCTAAAGAAATAAGATAGGACTCGGTAGTTGTGAAATTGTCATATCTTTCAACTACCGCTAGAGGTTTAATAGTATTTATACCAGCAGCACTAAACCAGTGACTTGCTTTCCATGCTGTGAGTGCCCTTGTTTGACTAAAAAACTTCCTAAAGTAATGCAACAATCCTTTAACCTGATATTTTTTTATGTAAATAGAATCATTATTCAAATTAACTTTGACTATGTGATGACCTCTTTCAGATTTAATTTCCTCCCCTTTAGACATGAAATGATCTAGGTTGTTTATTACTTCTGAGAGTCCTTGGTCAAAGAATTCCTTATTGGCGATCCATCTCATATTTTCTTTTCTTCCGTTCAAGTAAACAGAAGAAAGTTGCTTATCTTCTCGAGAATTTATATTAATTTCTTCAAGGATAGGTTCCATATACATAGAAAATGCTCTTTTTCTTGAAATCTCTATAAACTTTATTTGTTGTTGAAAAATATCCCTTAGAGACATATCAAAATAGATCTTTAAGAATCTATAACAATCTCTTTCGGACAATCCTAAATCCATTGCAGAATGGAACAAACCTCCTATGTCTTTTGTGGCCCATCTTCTTGGTACTCTTTTCCTCATTTGAGCCCTGTGTAAATCTATTAAGAAAATCCCCTTGTGAGACACATCTAAGTTTTTATTAATATGGAAGTGACACAAATAGAAATCTCTATGATTTAAGCCCTGCTTATGCATTGTTCTTGATATTAAGGCTATATTTTCTAATAACTCTCTTCTCTTGATGGGAGAGAGGACAAGGTCATCTTGTTTAAGGAAAAGATCTTCAAGAGAAATAGTTTCATTAAGTGACCTGGTTATTATGAAAGAATGTCTTTTGGCCGGATTAATTCCTTTGGAAGCAAAAGCTACTGGCTCAGGACAACTTATTTGCAGAGCCTTTAATTTATGCAGACAGCTCCACTCTTGTTTTGCCCCTAGGACAGGTTGTTTTAATTGAAAAATATTCTTGAATATCTCCTTCCAGCCAACGCCTTTATGGTATTTAACAAAGTAAGTTTCATTATTAAAGCTAAATTCCTTGGTAATTCGATTTGCATATTCTCGGTAAATAGTTCCATCTAACTCTTCTATAACCTTAAAAGGGTCTCTCTCTAAAAAAAGTTTTTCTAGAGACTTTTCCAAAACTATAAATTCAGGCATTTAGCTCTCTTTCAATGAAGTCTCCAATAAACTTAAATCTAGAAAAAAAGAAATCATTATTTCTTAAACCAACAAGATTACCCTTGAAAGAGTTAATTGCTTGATTAGAAATCAAAGAATGTAACGATTTATTCAAATTATTTTGAGTGAAGGGAGTTGGTATGATTTTACCGGCATCGTATTCTTCAACATAACTTGAAAACCCAACTTCTTTTGTGGTCAATATGGGTAACTCACTAACCATTGCCTCTATTATTACATTCCCTGCAGCTTCTTCTCTTGCTGGATGAATAAGAAGATCAGAAGAGCTCATAATTTCAGCTACATCGTCTCTGGGTCCCAAAAAAATAACTTTTTCTTTCATTTTCAATTTATTTACTAAATTAAGAAAAGGTTGTTCTTTATCCTTGCCTGCTACAGCTAAGTAAATACTTTCATCTCCTTGATCAAAACAATAAGAAAGTGCTCTTATGGCTCTGTCCAAACCTTTTCTGTGGAAGGCTGAACCAGCAAAAAGTATCAGCTTATCTGACTCCTTAAGGTTAATGCTTTTCTTAAAATTATTTTTCTGTTGTAAATTTCTCCAACTTAAGGGTAAGCCTGGAGGAATTAAAATTAGCCTGGATTTGTCTGTTTGATATTCTTGGATAAATTCTTTTTCTTGTTTGTTATTTAATATAAAAGACTTAGTCTTACTATCATTTCCAAATACTTCTCTCTCATAGCTAATAAACGCCTTATATCGAGGCAGTGATTTATATAAAGGGGGTTTTTGCTTTGCAACAAACTTAAAACAAGTGTCAGCTGCTAAATAAACATCTAACCCCGGCATTTTATTAAAACCGAAAATAAGATTTGGATTAATTTCTTCTAAAAAAAGGGAAGCCTGTTCAAAAAAATTAATATTCTTTTTGTGGTTAGTTAAACCCTTGATCCCTAACTCAATTATTTCTAGCTCCTTGGGCTTTTCTGCTTCCCACCTTCCTGTTACCACTTTTAGATTAAGATTTCTTGTTAAAAGTTCTTTAGTTATTTCTAAGAAATCTCTCTGCAGTCCTCCATAGGGAAAATATCTAAATATGAGCAAAGCTATGGTTTTCTTTTTTTTCACTTACAAACTAGACGAGGAGTTTATTTTATGGAGTAATTCGATTACTTCTTCAGGTTTTATATCAATTAAACTCTGATGATATCCCTGAAATCCCGAGCCAGTTCTAACTTTGCTGTATCCTTCATTTTTCCTTAAAACCTTAGCTATGTCACTTAGAGGAGGAGTAAATGCTGGAGAAGAAGGTCCAAAAAGTGCAACTAATTTTGCACCTACAGAAGCAGCAATATGCATAAGCCCTGAGTCGTTGGTTAGTACCAACTTTGAACTTGAGATCAGGTCTATAGAATCTTCAATTTTAGTCCTTCCAATTAAATTGAAAAGCCCTAAGTGTTTGCCTAACCTCTCCTCTATTTCTAGCCCAACTGGAATGTCATTTGATGAACCCAAAAATAAGACTTGCCAATTTTTTGACAAGTATTCATTAGCTACTTCGGCAAAGTATTCCGCCGGCCACCTTTTGGACGGGCCAAATTCAGCCCCTGGGCAAAAAGCAATTAAAGGTTCATTTAAATTGATGCTATGTTTTGTTGCTACAGCTAACAAATTTTCTTTTACTACTCTAAGGCTTGGGTTTGGTATCAAAGAAGGAAAACTGTCTTGCTTTCCTAATGCTAAGGCAACGAACCTATCAACCATCCTGGGAAACTGATCTTTGTTTAATATTCTTAGATCATTGATCAAAAAGTACCTCATTTCCCCTCTCCAGCCAGTTCTTAAAGGTATTTTTGCGAAAAAAGGAACCAAAGAAGATTTTAGAGAATTAGGTAAAATTATCGCTTGGTCATAGTTCTTTTTCTTTAGGTCAGAACCGATCCGTATTCTCTCTTTCAATTTCACTTGCCCATGATTAAATGGAAGAAGCATAGTTTCTGAAACTTCATCCATTCTCTTAAAAATATTGATAGTCCAATCCGGTGACAAAACATCAATTACTGCCGCTTCAAATTTTGAATGGATTGTCTTAAAAAGGCTCTGAGCCATAACAGAATCCCCAACCCAAGAAGGTCCTACAATTAATATTTTCATTTAGCTAGAACTTTAACTTTCTACAGGAGTATGCCAGTCTAGATTTACTGTTCGTTTGCCTCTTACTTGATCAAGGTAAGTCTTTTGAAGTTTTTCAGTTATAGGTCCTCTAACACCATCTGAGATGGTCTTATTGTCTACAGAATTGATTGGTACAACTTCAACTGCAGTACCGGTGAAGAAAGCTTCATCACAATTTAAAACTTCTTCCAATTTTATCTTCCTTTCCTCAAAATCTATATTCAATTCTTGAGCTAAATGAATAATGGTTCTTCTAGTAATTCCATCTAAACTAGCGTCTAAGTCAGGAGTTACTAGTTTATTATCTTTTACCATAAAGAAGTTTTCTCCAGTTCCTTCAGCGACAAAATCATCTGTATCGAGCATGAGAGCTTCTTCAAAGCCTTGTTCTATAGCTTCATTAAGAGCAACTATTGATTGAACATAGTTACCGTTAACCTTGGCTAAAGCTACCTTGTTACCGACCTGTCTTCTAAGAGAAGAAACCTTAACACTAATACCTTTTTCTTGGGCTTCAGGATGCATGTAAGAAGGCCACTCCCAAGCAGCCACCATTGTATGAACACTTAGATTGTCTGCCCTTATTCCCATGCCTTCTGAACCATAGAAACACATGGGTCTTATATAAGATTCTTTTAAACGATTATGGGAAACAATTCTTGTTTGAGCTTCATTAAGTTCTTCATCTGAGAAAGGAATAGCAAGACTTACAGTTTCCGCAGATTTAAATAATCGATTTGTGTGATCATTAAGTCGAAAGATAGAAGTTCCATTTGGAGTTGAATAAGCTCTAACGCCTTCAAAAACTCCTAGGCCATAATGAAGAGTATGGGTTAATACATGAATTTTAGCTTTTTTCCAATCAACTAATTCTCCGTCCAACCAGATAAAGCCATCTAAATCTGCAAAGTTCATTAATCTTTCTTTGTAAACCTTATTTCAAATTTATTATCTCATGTTAAAAGCTAGCAAAACTATATAATAAACCCTTTTTAAGGGTTTCTTTCTTTTATGGACTTAAATGCAAATATCTTTAGAGCCTACGATATTAGGGGTATTGCATACAAAGATCTTACTCAAGAAATAGTTACCCTTATTGGTCAAGGACTAGGGAGTGATTGTTTAGAGAAGGGAAATAGTTCATTAGTGATTGCCAGAGATGGAAGAAACTCAAGTCCAGATATATTCGAATGGATAAGTCTTGGTATTAAATCTACTGGCTGTAACATAATAAATATAGGGGTTGTCCCAACACCTCTTTTATATTTTGCAACTCATAAATTGGCTTCTTCAAGCGGCGTCATGATTACAGGCAGCCACAATCCTGGAGACTACAATGGATTTAAGATTGTTCGAGATAAAAGAAGTATCTCTGGAGAGGCTATTCAAGATCTACGACTTAAAATCATTAAGAAAGACTTCCAGAAAGGCGTAGGTTCAGAAGAAAAAGTAAATGTAAAAGATACGTATATTGGAGAATTAACTAAGCACATCAATCTCAGAAGACCAATTAAAGTAGCAATAGATTGTGGAAATGGTGTCGCTAGCGTTATTGCTCAAGAAGTATATGAGAACTTAGGATGTGAAGTACTGCCTCTTTTCTGCGAATTAGATGGAAATTTCCCTAACCACCACCCCGATCCATCAAGACCAGAGAATCTAAAAGATTTAAAAGAGGCTGTTATAGATAAAAAGTTTGAAATTGGTTTGGCATTTGATGGAGATGCTGACAGATTAGGGATTGTTTCCAAGAAAGGAGATATTATTTTTCCTGACATGCAAATGATTATATTTTCTAGATCAATTCTTAAAAAAAATAGAGATGCGAAGATAGTTTTTGATGTTAAATGCTCAAAGCTTCTCGCTGAGGCTATTACTGAAAGTGAAGGTATTCCAATTATGTCTAAAACAGGTCATTCGCATATTAAAGACCGTATTTTTAAAGAAAACGCTTTGTTAGGAGGAGAAATGAGCGGTCATATCTTTTTCAACGACAAATGGCCAGGTTTCGATGATGGTATTTATGCAGGGGCTAGAATGCTAGAAATTCTCTCTAAATTCTCTCAAGATGAAGATATTTTCTCAGATTTGCCTAAATTAGTTTCTACACCTGAAATAAATATTAAAACCACTGACGAGGAAAAATTTCATATAGTTGAAGAGTTTATTGCTACATCTAATTTCAAAAACTCTAAATCTATAAAAATAGATGGGGTGAGGGTCGAATTTGAAAATGGTTGGGGTTTATTAAGAGCTTCAAATACTAGTCCTAATTTAGTTTTAAGATTTGAAGCAAATTCAAAAGAAGATTTAGAATCCATCAAAGATAGTTTTAGACAAACTCTTCAAAGAATCAGACCTAACTTAGGGAGATTCTAATTATGTCAAAAACTAGAAAACAGGCTGAGAATATTTGTTCAGGTGTTAGCAAGTGTCTTATTATCAATGGAAGGCTGGATCATTCTGTACTATTAGAAATTTTAACTGATGAAGGTGTTGGAGCTCTAATTTCTTCAGACTAATCGACATGGAAAAATTAAAACCTCGACAACTAGATATAATGCAGAATTTGGCCAAAATGCTTGAAGCTAAAGGACCTGTAAAAGTAACAACAGCTTCGTTAGCTCGAGAATGTGGTATTACTGAGGCTGCAATTTACAGACACTTTCCTAGCAAGAAGAAGATATACGAAGGCTTAGTAGAGTTTTGTGAACAAAGTCTTTTCGATTTGATTGGTGATATCAATTCAAGTAAAGACCCTTATTTGAAAAAAGTTTCTAGGATTATGATCTTATTAGTATCATTTAGTGAGAAGAATCCTGGATTGGCGAGATTGTTAACCAGGGAAGCTTTCTCGGTTGAAGAAGCTTCTCTTGATGATAGGATTAAACAAATGTTTTCCAAAATAGAATTACAAATAAAACAAAATCTTCAAAAATATGAACAAGAAACTAAAAAGAAATTAGCTATGCCTTCGGCTTCTAGTGCAAACCTTTTGCTAGCCTTTGTGGAAGGGGTAATCCAACAGTTTGTTAGATCTGGATTTAGCGAAAAACCTTCTCTAAGGATTTCTGATCAGGTTAAATTCTTATCTGAATCATTGGTAAAATAACTATTCAGGAAGATACTCTTCCAGGAAATATTCAAATAGTGAATTTCTAGAGTTACTTTCAGATCTCGAACCTGTTTTCCGATCTACTTTGATACTTACTAGCCCGTCTGGGAGTTGACTCTTGTTTTTCGGTAAACCTTCTAAACTAGGTTTCATAAAGTCTATCCAGATGGGTAAAGCTGTAGAACTACCAAATTCCCTATTACCTAAACTTTTAGGTTGGTCAAAGCCTACCCAGACAGAAACTACTAAAGAATCATTAAAACCTGTAAACCAAGTACTCTCTGCTTCATTAGTAGTACCAGTTTTTCCAGCTAAGTCCGATCTTTCTAATTCAGATACTTTTCTTGCCGTTCCTCTTTTTGCGGCTTCCTGAAGAATGTCTTTTATGATGAAAGCTATTCTAGGATCAATAACCTGTTTCTTTTCATTTTCTTTCTTTTCGAAAATTATTTCTCCAAATCTGTCTACTATCTTTGAAATAAAATAAGGTTCTATTGATTTTCCTCCGTTTGCGAAAACGCTATAAGCTGAAGCATTCTTCAGAGGGCTTAGTGTAGCTGTCCCCAGGGCAAGGGACAGATCTGAAGGAAGAGAGTTAATTGAAAACCCGAAATTCTCAGAATATTTTCTTACTTTTTCAATTCCTACTTCTCTTAATAATCTAATAGAAACAAGATTCCTACTTTGCAATAAACCTTCTCTCAATCTAGTTGGACCATAAAATCTTCCACTCGCGTTTCTAGGTCTCCATTTGTCTTCCAAAGCCTTATCCTCAAATACTATTGGAGCATCATTGATCAAAGTAGCTGCTGTAAAACCAGCCTCAAGTGCTGAAGCATAAAGAAAAGGCTTGTAATTAGATCCCAATAGGGGAGAAGACTGAGTTGCTCTATCAAACTTACTCAGAAAAAAATCGTAACCACCAACTAAAGCTTTTACACCGCCAGTGTGAGGATCCATAGCAACCAGAGACCCTTGCACGTCAGGAATTTGAGTAAGAGATAGACTTGATGTTACTTTATCTCTTTCCAGCCAAATTAAGTCTCCTTCTCTAATAAAATCTGCATATGACTTAGGTTTTAACCCCCTCTGATCTTCATTGATATAAGGTCTTGCCCAGCCAAGATCAGTTGACCAGGCTAATTGATGGGTAGTTCTGTCACCCGAAACTACTATTAATTCTTTATCTGAGGAAATAACTATTACTGGAAATTGATTATCTGTAGTCGTTAAATTATTTAATAAACTGTAAACACTTTCTAAAGGTTCTTCTTCAGGAATTTCAGATATACCTATTGGAAGGATATTACTAGAATTAATTAAATCTAAACGAAGTTCAAGATTTTGAATAAAGAAATCTTCTGGAAATAAACTTAAAAAATTTTCAGGGGTTCTAAAACCATGTCTTTTATCATAATCTTCCAAACCGTTCTTTAAGGCATCAACTGCATTATTCTGTAATGTGGAGTCTAAGGTTGTATATACCGCCAGGCCATCTATATAAGCATCTAACCCATATTCATTAATCATAAAACGTCTAATAGTTTCAGAAACATAGAGTGCATCTACTTCCGATACTAATCCATGATAAGAAGCAGATACAGGGGCTTGAATAGATAAGTCATATTGCTCTTTGTATATATAACCCAAATTCAGCATCCTCATTAATATCCAGTTCCTTCTAATTAATGCCCTTCTAGGATTAACCAAAGGATTCATGGAAGAAGGCGCTTTGGGCAAACCCGCAATCATTGCCCATTGAGCTAAATTTAAGTCCTCTATAGATGCTCCATAGTAAACTTCACTGGCTGAAGCAATTCCATAAGCTCTATTTCCTAGAAATATTCGGTTGACATAGAACTCAAAGATTTCTTCTTTTGTATAAATACTTTCTAGCCTGTAAGCAAGAAAAATATCTTTGATCTTCCTGAATAAATTAACATCTCTTCCGGTGAGGTAATTTCCTGCTACTTGCATAGTTATAGTACTTCCCCCACCTTGAACTTCACCAGAAATTAATAATCTAAAAACTGATCTAATGAGAGCCGAATAACTAACTCCTGAGTGGTTAAAAAAATCATCATCTTCTGCAGCAAGAACAGCTTTTACAAAATATGGCGGTATGTCTGGAAAATCTAAAGCTGATCTTCTCTTTTCTCCAAACTCTCCTATTAATTTTTTGTCGGCTGTAAAGATTTTAAGGGGTATTTGTAGCTGTATATCTCTTATTTCTTCAGCCTCCGGAAGTTTTTCTGAAATATACAGGTTTAAGCTACTGAGTGCTGCTAGTAAACAGGCCATCAAAAGGAAAAAAATCTTGAAGTAAAAATTATTAATTAAATTTTTCATCTATCTAATGTCAATTGTATTCGACAATCCTAAGGTAAAGATATAATAAGCTTATGCGTATATTTATAGTGGGTCCTATGGCTTCAGGCAAGTCAACTTTAGGAAAAAAACTTGCCCAAAAATTACAAATAGATTTTATAGATACGGACAAGGAAATCGAAAAAAAAGCGGGTGCAGATATTTCTTGGATCTTTGAGGTTGAAGGTGAAGAAGGTTTTAGAGAAAGAGAAAAAAAAGCTCTTCGAGAATCTTCAGAGAAAGACAACGTAGTAATATCCACAGGTGGAGGAGCGGTAATGGCCTCAGAGAACAGAAAGTTAATGAGTTCTCAAGGTAAAGTAATTTACCTTAAAACCCCTATACAACTACAACTCGATAGAACTTTAAGGGACCAAAGCAGACCCTTACTTGGTGAAGGAGATAAGGAAAAAACTATAAGAGCTCTTAAAAAAGAAAGAGATCCTCTTTATAGAGAAATAGCTTGTATAACAATTGAACAGAAAGAAAAAAATAACTATCAAATCCTACAAGAAATACTAGATAAATTAAACAGGAAGTAAGATGGGAATAAGTAGTGTGAGAATTGAATTAGAAAAAGATTCATATGACGTCCTTATTGGAAATAATTTTCTTGAAAGAAAACTTTTCAAAGATTTAGTTGTAAATAGAGAAGTAATGCTTGTCTATGACAAAAATTTAGACTCTGCAGAAATAAAAGATACTCAATCTGCTTATTTAAACTTAGGGGCAACTGTAAGTGTCTCTGTAGGAATTGAGGCGACTGAAGAAAATAAATCTTATAGATCTTTGAATGAAATACAGAATTTGTTAATTGAAAATGAATTCAGTAGAGACTGTCTCTTAGTTGGCTTTGGGGGTGGAATAATTTGTGATCTTACTGGATTTGCTGCTGCCACCTTTCTAAGAGGAGTTGATTTCATTCTAATACCTACCAGTCTTCTAGCTCAAGTAGATGCTTCAGTAGGGGGAAAAACAGCTATTAATCATCCCAAAGGTAAAAATTTGATTGGTTCTTTTCATCAACCAAAAAGGGTATTTATTGAGACAGCATATCTATCCACTCTGCCAGAAAGGGAGATTAGGAGCGGTCTAGTTGAGATGATAAAACATGGGCTTATCATCGATAAAAACTATTTTGATTGGATAGAAGAAAATGTAGATTCTATTATCAAGTTAAACGAATCAATAATCATTGAAGCCATCAAAAGATCAGTAGAAATAAAATCGAACATTGTAGCAATGGACGAAAAGGAATTAGGAATAAGGGCATTGTTAAATTTTGGTCACACCTTTGGGCATGCTCTTGAATTAATTGGTGGGTACAAGGACTATAACCATGGAGAAGCAGTAGCTTTGGGCATACTTTCTGCCTCTAAATTATCTCAAATGACCGAAAATCTTTCTGAAGAAGAAATAGGAAGAATTCATTCACTCTTTATAAAAGCAGCCATTGGTACTAAAACGATTAAAGAGATAAATCCTGAAGACCTCTATGCTGCCATGCAATCAGACAAGAAAAAACAAGGTAAGAATCTTAATTTCATTGTTCTCGAACAAATTGGTAAAGCAAAGAAAGTCAGTAATTTAAAGAAGGAAATAGTCCTAGAGGCTATCAAAAATAGTCTTTTACCAGCTTAACTTCAGTAAATTAGCTTTAAAAGGTAGAATTACTGTTCTACTAGTCGGATAACCAAATTTTTATAATTTTTAGGCAATTGGTTGCTGTAAAATCTATTGCCCTTTTAAAATTAGTATCTTTTTAGATGAAACATAAAAAATTACTAGGAATGCCTCAAAAGACTGGTCTTTACGATCCTTCTTATGAGAAAGATTCTTGTGGAGTGGGATTGGTAGCTAACATTAAAGGCCTTCCGTCTAGACAGATTATGGAAGATGCTTATCTGGTAAATTCAAGAATGGATCATAGGGGTGGTTGTGGTTTCGAAGAAAATACTGGTGATGGGGCTGGAATTCTGACTGCCCTACCACATAATTTCCTCAAAAAAATATCTAAAGAAGTCGATATTAGTTTGCCCGAAAAAGGATGTTACGCAGTAGGTAATATATTTCTTCCTCAAAAGAAAAAAGAAAGAGAATTTTGTAAAAAAGAAATAGAAAAAATTATAAGCTCAGAAGGTCAAATATTCTTGGGCTGGAGATCAGTTCCAGTTGATCCTGACAAAGCAGACGTAGGTCCTGCAGCAAGATTGTCTCAACCAGCTATAGAACAGTTATTTATACAATCTAATAAAGAAATAGACCAAAAAGAATTTGAGAGAAGACTATACCTAATAAGAAAACAATTTAGCCATAAGCTAAGAACGGATAAAAAACTTACTCAAGCAAGCTTACTTTTTGCTTGTAGCCTTTCTTCAAAAATTATTGTCTATAAGGGAATGCTCACTCCAACTCAACTCTTTCCATTCTTTACTGATCTGGAACAAAAAAGTTTTGAAACACATTTAGCTATGGTTCATTCAAGGTTTAGTACTAACACTTTTCCTTCATGGGACAGAGCACAACCAAATAGATACATGTGCCATAACGGAGAAATTAATACCCTCAAAGGCAATGTTAATTTGATCAGTGCCAGACAGGGTGTGGCAGAAAGCGACTTATTTAAAGAAAAACTTAAAAAGTTATTTCCTATAGCTGAACCAGACAGCTCAGATTCTGGCAATTTTGACAACATTCTTGAATTTCTAATGTTAACTGGTAGAAGTTTACAGGAATCAATAATGATGATGATACCTGAAGCATGGCAGTCTAATAAAAACATGTCCAAAGAAAAAAGGGCCTTTTATGAATATTCTTCTTCATTGATGGAGCCTTGGGATGGGCCTGCATCAATAGTCTTTACAGACGGAAATTACATAGGGGCTGTACTTGATAGAAATGGATTGAGGCCAAGTAGATTCTACGTTACCAAAGACGACAAGGTAATAATGGCCTCAGAAGTTGGTGTCCTGCAAGTAGATCCTAAAAATGTACTAATGAAAGGAAGACTCCAACCAGGAAAGATGTTCCTAATAGATTTTGAAGAAGGAAGGATGGTGCCTGATGAAGAAATTAAAGAGAAAATCTTTAAATCAAACCCTTATAAAAAGTGGGTTAAAGAGGAAATAGTAGATCTTGAAGATATAGAGAAGAAGAAAATAAGGAAACCCGGAATAAAAGATGCTCTCATCTCAAGAATGCAAGCTTTTGGTTATACGGTTGAAACGATGCAGTTTATGTTATTGCCAATGGTAAAGGAATTAAGAGATCCTCTAGGATCCATGGGAAATGATGCAGCTTTAGCCTGCCTCTCGGATAAACCTAGACTTATCTTTGATTATTTTAAACAGCTTTTTGCTCAAGTTACTAACCCTGCGATAGATTCAATTCGAGAGGAAGTAATCATGTCTCTTGAATGCCTAATAGGTCCTGAAGGTAACCTGCTTTCTTCAGTTCCAGAAAACGCCCATAGGCTTCGTTTAAAAAATCCTATCCTTTCAGATATTGAGCTTGAAGATATAAAAAACATTAACTCTCATGGGTGGAAAACAAAAACTATTGATATAACTTATCAAAGGGGAGAAGGGCCAAAAGAAATGCTTTCAACTCTGGATTCTATCTGCAAACAATCTGAGCAAGCCATTAAAAAAGGATTTTCCTTTATTATTCTTTCTGATAAGAATTTAGGGCCAGAAAGGATAGCTATTAGCTCTTTATTAGCTTGCTCTACGGTGCATCATTATCTGATCAAAGCAGAAAAAAGAACTCGAATTGGAATCGTCATAGAAACTGGAGAAGCCAGAGAAGTTCATCACCATTGCCTATTAATAGGTTACGGAGCAGATGCCATTAATCCTTATTTAGCCTTTGAATCCTTGTGGCAGGCTAGACAAGATGGGTTACTTGATCAAACCTCTTATGAAGAAATGGTTTATGCGTATAAAAAAGGAGTTGCTAAAGGTATTCTCAAGGTAATGGCAAAGATGGGTATCTCAACTTTGCAATCCTATAAAGGAGCTCAAATATTTGAAGCTGTTGGATTAGCAGATGAAATTATTCAAAAATGCTTTCCCGGAACAGCCAGTAGAGTTCAGGGAATTAACTTTGACGTATTGGTAAGTGAAATAGAAAGAAGGCATGAAATGGGGTTTCCTAAATTGGATCAGGACAAAATCAGAATGTTACCCAACCCTGGTGATTTTCACTGGAGGAAAGGTGGAAATACTCACATGTGGGATCCTGAAGCCATTGCTAATCTGCAGGAAGCTGCGAGAAACAACGATGAAAATGCTTATTGGGATTTTGCTAAACATGCCAACGAACAAACTACAAAGGAAAGTACTCTTCGTGGTTTGCTTAAATTTAGATCCAATCAAAAACCAATTAACTTGGATCAAGTTGAACCTGAAAAAGAAATAGTTAAACGCTTTGCTACTGGAGGTATGAGTTTAGGTTCTATTTCTACTGAAACACACGAATCTTTGGCAATTGCAATGAACTCCCTGGGTGGAAAATCTAACACAGGCGAGGGGGGAGAAGACCCAATTAGATTTAAATCACTCTCGGGAGAAGTTTCTAAAAGATCTGCTATTAAGCAAGTAGCATCTGGAAGATTTGGGGTCACGATGTGGTACCTAACCAACTCTGATGAACTGCAAATCAAAATAGCACAAGGTGCGAAACCAGGCGAAGGTGGCGAGTTACCTGGAATAAAAGTAGATGATTATATTGCGAAGATTCGGCATTCCACTCCAGGTGTTGGACTAATTAGCCCCCCTCCCCACCATGATATTTATTCCATAGAAGATATTGCTCAACTTATTCATGATCTAAAAAATGCCAACAGAGAAGCCAGGATAAGCGTAAAGCTGGTTTCAGAAGTTGGTGTAGGAACCATAGCAGCTGGTGTTGTTAAGGCTAAAACTGATCATTTAGTAATTTGTGGCCAAGATGGAGGTACGGGTGCTTCACCTTTAACTTCAATAAAACACGCTGGTTTACCGTGGGAATTGGGGTTAGCAGAAACGCACCAGACTTTGGTAATGAATAACTTAAGATCAAGGGTAGTATTGCAGACAGACGGGCAAATTAAAACTGGTAGAGACGTTGCGATAGCAGCTCTATTGGGAGCAGAAGAATTTGGTTTTGGAACTGCACCTTTGATTACTTTAGGTTGCATTATGATGCGAAAATGTCATCTAAACACCTGCCCCGTTGGGATTGCTACTCAAGATAAAGATCTGAGGAAGAAATTTAAAGGGGATCCAGAACACCTAATCAACTACCTTTTTATGGTAGCCAAAGAGTTAAGAGTAATTATGTCAGAGCTAGGTTTTAGAACAGTCAATGAAATGATAGGTAGGGTAGATTGCCTGCAAGCCGATACAGCCATCAACCATTGGAAACGAAATGGCCTGGATTTTTCTAACATTCTCCTACCAGCTGAAATTATCTTCGAGGGAACTGAAGTATTCAATACCCAAAAGCAAGATCATGGTCTGGAAAAGGCTTTAGACCATACCTTAATAAAAAAATGTAAAAAAGCTATTGAAAAAGCAGAGAGGGTTGAAGTTGAGCTCCCCGTAAAAAATACTGATAGAGTAGTAGGCACTATCTTGTCCAATGAGGTTTCAAAAGCTTGGGAAGAAGATGGCCTGCCTGAAGACACAATCAATATAAAACTTAATGGCTCAGCAGGACAAAGTCTGGCTGCTTGGTTAGTTAAAGGCATTACCATAACACTTGAAGGAGACGCAAATGATTATGTAGGAAAAGGCCTCTCAGGTGGGAAACTAATCATTTATCCACCGAAAGAGAGTAGTTTTAAACCTGAAGAAAATATTTTAATAGGTAATGTTGCTTTGTATGGTGCCACTGGGGGAGAAGCGTATTTTAGAGGTGTTGCTGCTGAAAGATTTTGTGTGCGAAACAGTGGTGCTAAAGTCGTGATAGAAGGTATAGGAGATCATGGATGCGAATACATGACGGGAGGCAGAGCCGTGATTCTAGGACCAACCGGAAGAAATTTTGGTGCAGGCATGAGTGGTGGGATTGCTTACGTTTATGATCCAGATAACACTTTTGAAAGTTTAAGTAATTTGGACACCTTTGAGATAGAAGCACTAGAGGTCTCAGAAGAAATAAATGAACTCAAAGGTCTGATTGAGAGCCATCTAAAGTATACGGATTCCACTGTGGCTAAAGACATATTAGGCAATTGGGAACAGGAACTGAACAGTTTTAGAAAAGTAATGCCATCTGACTACAAAAGGGTACTTCAAGAAATGAGTTTCAAAGAACAAGAAGCTGGATAAATGGGCAAAACAACAGGATTTAAAGAATTTGATAGGTCGGTAGAACCTTACCGGCCTGCAGAAGAGAGAGTTCTTGATTTCAAAGAAATTTACACCGAGCACAATGAAAATAGCCTAACAACACAAGCTTCTAGGTGCATGGATTGCGGTGTGCCCTTTTGTCTTTCGGATGAGGGTTGTCCTGTATATAACCTAATTCCTGAATGGAATGATTTGGTTTATCAGAACCGATGGGAAGAAGCATTTGAAAGACTGATGAAAACAAATAATTTTCCTGAAATAACTGGAAGGGTTTGTCCAGCGGTTTGTGAAGGTGCTTGCGTATTGGGAATCACAGAAACCCCAGTGGCAATAAAAAATCTTGAATGCGCCATAGCAGATAAAGGTCTAGAAAAAGGCTGGTTTAAACCATCCGTGCCTAAGAATAGAACCGAAAAAAAAATAGCTATTGTGGGGTCAGGACCTGCCGGTCTTTCTGCAGCTCAACAACTTAATAGTGTTGGGCACAATGTTTCGGTTTACGAGAGAGATGACAGGATAGGCGGCCTTATGATGTACGGTATTCCAAATATGAAACTCGAGAAATCAATTCTTGACCTCAGGGTTGATCACATGAGAACTGAAGGGATTGTATTTCATACCAATGCAGATGTTGGTGGAAAAGGTAAAAACGCAAGAGATGTTGAAGAGTTAATTACTAATAACGATATAGTTTTATTGACCACTGGAGCTACAAAACCTCGTGACCTTGATATTCCGAATCGACAGCTGGAAGGAATTTATTTTGCTATGGATTTTTTAAGTGCCAATACTAAAAGTCTGTTGGATTCTAACCTCAAAGATAAAAACTATATTGATGCAAACAATAAAGATGTCATCGTTATTGGTGGTGGTGACACTGGAACTGATTGTATTGGTACAGCCTTGAGGCAAGGGTGCAAATCTTTAGTTAATTTTGAGATTTTGCCTCAACCTCCAGAAGAAAGAGCAGAAAATAACCCCTGGCCCCTTTTTCCTAAGATCTACACAGTGGAATACGGTCATGAAGAATCCTCTACACTTTTTGGGGACGATCCTAGAGTTTTCTCAATATCTGGACGGGAATTCTTAACCAACGAAGATGGATCTCTATCGGGAATCAAAACCATTGCCGTGGATAGTAGTTTCAAAGAACTATCTGGAACAGAGAGGACATGGGAAGCAGATATTATCTTTCTGGCTATGGGTTTCTTGGGTCCCGAGCTCTACATTAGTGATTTTTTAAAGATAGATCTGGATGAAAGAAGTAACTACAAAGCGGAACACAATGTTCACCAGACCAGCAATCCCAAGGTGTTTGCAGCTGGCGATTGTCGTAGGGGACAATCTCTTGTGGTCTGGGCGATAAATGAAGGAAGAGCTGCTGCTCGTGAAATTGACAAGCATTTAATGGGTTCAACCACTCTAGAATAAAACCTTACCCGCATTTGCGGATAAAACGGAATGTAATATTTTAGTTACCTTTAGTTCAATTAAGTATTAAATAAAAAGAAATTTAATCATCAAAAGGAAATTCAATGAGAATTATCTTCAAAAAATTAACCATTCTATTATTAACTCTAAGCTCATTAATGGCTTATGGTTTTGATGTAACGGGAGAAAGGATTAACTTATCAGGAAAAATAACCTCCACATCTCTTACTAATACTGGTGGAGTTATAGATGTAGTATCTGATAATGAAAAATATGGAAAGACTTGGCTTACCTATAATGTCAAATTGGATAATCCAAATTCATCAGATCAAGGATCTTTTCAAGGAAGAGCTTTAGCAATTAATAATGATGGCTCAAGAGCAAGCGCTTCGCGACAAGGTGTCTGGAGCAGAGATGGCCATGTCTATTCCTTCTATTCATTGGATGATGTTAGCGATGGAAATCAGTACTTGTGTATCACAACAATGAACTTAAAGGACGATACGGTAGAAATGAGATTCTATCCTAGATAAGAAAAAGATAAAAAAAAGACGCTTAAGCCTCCTTTTTTGATAGAGAAAAGATTATTTCTTAACAACTCTCATCAATCCTTCTTGAACAGCAGAGGCTACCAAGACCCCCTTTTCAGTGTAAACACTTCCTCTATTAAAGCCTCTTGCGTTACTTGCGCTAGGGCTGTCAGTAGAATAAAGCATCCATTCATCTGCTCTAAAAGGTCTATGAAACCACATGGCATGATCCAAACTGGCACTCTGAAAATTACCTGAAGCAAAGCTCAATCTATGGGGATTCAAAGAAGTACTTAATAACCCCATGTCTGAGGCATAAGCCAAGATAGCTTGATGAAGGCTTATGTCATCAGGGAGTCTGTCTACTGCTTTCATCCACATGTACTTGTAAGGTGGTTTCTTTTTTGCTTCTTGAAACATGTCTTCACCCGGCATGCTTCTTATTTCAATAGGCCTTTCCCTCAAAAAAAAGTCTCTCATCTTTTCTGGTACCCTTTCAGCTATTTGTTTCCTGATTTGGATTTCACTTTGGCATTCTTCGGGGCCCGGTATGTCAGGCATGTCTATCTGATGTGTCGGTCCACTTTCTTTTTTATGAAATGAAATGGAAGTATTAAAAATTGGTTCCCCTTTTTGGATTGCAACGACTCTTCTGGTAGTAAAACTTCCACCGTCTCTTATTCTGTCGACGTCGTAAATAATCGGTAATTCCATATCACCCGGTCTTAAAAAATAAGCATGCAATGAGTGAGCTGTTCTTTTCTTTTCTACCGTTCTAGCCGCAGCTGTCAAAGCTTGCCCCAATACCTGACCACCAAAAACCCTTGGTCCACCAATGTTCTCACTTTGACCTCTAAAGAGATTATTCTCTAACTGTTCTAAATCGAGAAGATTGATGAGCTTATTAAGAGCCTTTTTTTTAACCATTGTTACTCAAACTTTTTATTTTTCCACCAAGGGAAGAATTTGGGCATGTCTCTACTCACTTTACTTAGAAATTTAGGCGAGCGTTTTTCAAGGAATGATTTTACCCCTTCTTTAACATCTTCTGCCTTTCCGAGCTCGTAAATAAGTCGTGAGTCTACCTTGTGGGCTTCCATAGGGTGATCAGCACCCAACATTTTCCACAACATTTGACGAGTGAGCGCCACCGAAACGGGCGAAGTATTGTCTATAATTTCTTGAGCTAATTTATAAGCTTCATCCATCAATTTATTGGCAGGATGCACTGATCTAATTAAACCCCCATCTTTTGCTTCTTCAGCTGAAAAAACTTTTCCGGAAAAAGTCCATTCCAAAGCTTTACTAATGCCTACAATTTTAGGCAGAAACCAACTGGAGGCAGCTTCGGGCACTAGTCCTCTTCGGGCAAATACAAACCCAAACCTGGCTTCTTCACTAGCTATTCTAATATCCATAGGAAGGGTCATAGTCACTCCTACTCCCACTGCTGGACCATTAAAAGCAGCAATTATAGGTTTTGGACAGTCAAAAATGGCTAGGGTTGTTCTTCCCCCTCCGTCACGCATCCATTCAGGATTGTCTTTTATTCCTTCAGTCTCGCCCCTGTTGTTTCTAACCTCCCTGTTGAAGGTATTTGCTCCTGCCCCTAGATCAGCTCCTGCACAAAAGCCTCTTCCGGCTCCCGTGACGATAATTACCCTTATATCATCATCCTTTCCAGCTTTATCGAAGGCTTCGATTAGGTCATCCATCATCTGACCCGTAAAAGCATTGAGTCTTTCTGGTCTATTCAGGGTTACAGTTAATATTTTATCTTTTATCTCATAAAGAATAGTTTCAAATTCCATAAATATACCTCTTAAGTTTCTATTTTATGGTCGACTTCATAAGCCGGGCTTTTTTGTCCTGATTTACCAACTTCTATTGCAGGAATACCTGCGACAGTAGTTCCTTCCTTTACGTCTGAGAGTACAACACTACCTGCTGCTACTTTAGCATTTTTCCCAACTTCAACATTTCCCAGAACCTTTGCACCTGCACTCAAAAGAACTCCTTCTCTTACTTTGGGATGCCTATCTCCTGACTGCTTTCCTGTTCCTCCTAAAGTAACCCCTTGAAAGATGGAAACATTATCTTCTACAACGCTAGTTTCTCCTATGACCACCCCAGTTCCATGATCTATCATTACCCCTTTACCTATTTTAGCTGCGGGATGAATGTCTATCCCATATACCTCTGAAGCTCTACTTTGAATAAACAATGCAAGGGTATGTCTTTCATTGTTCCATAACCAATGTGAAACCTTATGGGATTGAAGAGCTCGAAAGCCTTTATAAAATAAAAGTGGTGTTGAAAAATACTTACAAGCAGGATCTCTTTCTTTCGTTGCTAACAAATCATCGGCAATGTCAGAAATCATATTTTCAGTTGAATCTATCGTTTCTTTGATCACTCTTCTGAGCATCATTGGTTGCACTGAAGCATTAGAAAGATCATTTGCTAATTGATTAGCCAAAGTTGAAGAAAAAGAATCGTGCTCCAGGACTGTGGCATGAAAAAAACTTGCCAAAACAGGCTCAGCTTCTGCCCTTTTCTTAGTTTCGTCTCTTATTTCTTTCCAAATCTCATTGACGTCCATTGAATTTTTCCTTGCTTCATCACTAAAAGCTCAATTGTACTCTACTGAGTATTCTTGCTGAAATGAAACAAATAAGGATAATAGGCTCCCCCTTTTTTTGTTTTATTAAGAAAATGAGTGTTGAAATAATTGATCCATCAGGTTCTTTGCCTGACATTGAACTAGATGTAAGACAAACTTTTGATCTCGATTTGGATCTTAAAGTCCCAGCATTTAGCACGGCTAACGAATATGTTCCATCCATAGATGAAGCGTATAGATTTGATGAACAGACTACTTTGGCCATTCTTGCTGGTTTTGCGCATAACAGAAGAGTAATGATTCAGGGCTATCATGGTTCAGGAAAATCTACTCATATAGAACAAGTGGCTGCAAGGTTAAATTGGCCCTGTTTAAGAATAAATTTAGACAGTCATATCAGTAGAATTGATTTGTTAGGTAAAGATGCAATAGTTCTTAAAGATGGTAAGCAAATTACAGAATTCAAAGAAGGTATACTTCCTTGGGCTGTTCAAAATCCAACAGCATTGGTTTTCGATGAGTATGATGCAGGAAGGCCAGATGTAATGTTTGTTATACAAAGAATCTTAGAAGTAGAAGGGAAGTTAACTTTATTAGACCAAAACAAGGTTATTACTCATCATCCTTCTTTTAGACTTTTCTCAACCTCAAATACAGTTGGCTTAGGTGATACGACGGGTCTTTATCATGGAACCCAACAAATAAACCAAGGTCAGTTGGACAGATGGCATATAGTTTCGATATTAAATTATCTTGATCCAGACCTAGAATTAAATGTTGTCTTAGCAAAAGTTCCCAGTTTCGACACTAAAGATGGTAGAGAAGAAATCGTTAATATGGTCTCTACAGGAAATCTTACTAGACAGGGATTTGCTAACGGAGATATTTCCACTCTTATGTCTCCAAGAACAATCATTACCTGGGCTGAGAATACTTTAATTTTTAATGATAGGAATAAAGCTTTTGAAGTAACTTTTCTCAACAGATGTGATGAAACTGAGAGATCAATAATTGCTGAATATTATCAAAGGTGTTTTAACGAAGATCTAGAAGATTCAGCTGTTGATTCTATGGAAGAAGATTAATTTTTAATTATTTATGCCTCCAGAGTATTCTTCAAACGAGAACCTGAAAGAAGCAATTTCTGCTGCCACAAGAGCCCTTGCTCAAGACCCTGAATTAGAGATAAGTTTTGGAGGAATGCCTTCAACTGGATCCAAAGTAGTACTTTCTAACCCTCCTACTAGAAAATCTGAAATACCTTCCTTTAGAGGCAAAGCCGATGCTCTTGCCTGTTCAAAAAGATTTAGTAGTAATGAAATTTTTCTTGACACTGGATCATCTAGATTGAATAGCCTTCTAGGGAAGCTAGAAGAAGTAAGGGTAGAAATACTCGGTTCTATGAAGTATGAAGGAGTGGCAAATAATTTAAATGCTAGATTTGAAGATAAATGCAAGACATTTGTCTCTGTAGAGGAAAAAGAAGATTTACTTGAACCTGCTTTAGAGTCGTGGCTAAGACAAATACTTTTAGAAGAAAAACTTTCCAAAACTAAATCCCAAGTTCTTAGGCCTTGGAAAACCCTTTTTAACGACAAAGGCTCGTCTTTTAAGAATGAACTTTTTGAATCTCTTGAAGACCAAATTAAATTTGCTGAGACTTCGAGGAAACTTCTACATGCCTTAGATTTAGATCAAACTGACCCAAATGAAGAACATGATCAAGAAAATTCTGACTCAGATAGTGAAGAAAATAGTTCAAACACAACAGAAGAAGAACTTTCTCTTGCTTCTGATATGTCTCAAGAAATGGACGCTTCCGAAGCTATTGAAGAAGACATGGAAATCAACGAAGTTGATGATGATGCCATAGTTGATGAGAACCAAGAGACTATTTCCAATGCTTCTTGGTTAGAAAGCCTTGTTGAACAGGCTCTTAATTTTAAATATAAGGTTTATACCAGAGATTATGATGAAGAGTCTTTAGCCGAAGAGATGTGTAGTTCGGAAGAATTACAACGACTGAGAAGACATCTTGATCAATTAATGGGACCTAGCAAGTCGACTATCTCTAAATTAGCTCATCGACTACAGAGATTCTTAATGGCTCGACAAAATAGATCATGGGAATTTAATAAAGAAGAAGGGCTCCTTGATTCATCGAGACTATATAAAGTCATATTAGATCCAGTAACTCCATTGAGCTACAAAGTAGAAAAAGATATAGAGTTTAGAGATACCGTAGTTTCTATTTTAGTAGATAGTTCGGGTTCAATGCGAGGTAGATCCATGACAGTGGCTGCTATATGTGCAGATATCATCAGTACCACTTTGGAAAGGTGTAATGTAAAAACTGAAGTCCTAGGTTTTACTACCCGACAGTGGAAAGGTGGAGAAAGCAGAAAGAGATGGGTAGAGGATGGAAAGCCAGAAAACCCAGGCAGGCTTAATGATATTAGACATATAATTTTTAAATCAGCTGATATTTCTTGGAGAAGAGGACAGAAAAATTTTGGTCTCATGCTACGAGAAGGTCTTCTAAAAGAAAATGTTGATGGAGAAGCGTTAATTTGGGCTCATGATCGGCTAGCAAGAAGACAGGAACAAAGAAAAATACTTATGGTTATTTCAGATGGAGCACCGGTAGACGATAGCACTCTATCGACTAATCCAAATAACTATCTAGATTTGCATCTAAGGCAAGTCATTCATTCCATAGAAACTCAATCACCCATAAAGCTAATTGCCATAGGTATAGGACATGATGTTACTAGATATTACCAAAAGGCCGTAACCATCCATAGGGCAGAAGAATTGGGTGGTGTTATGCTAGATCAATTAACAGATTTGTTTAAAATTGAGTAGAATGCACTAGTTATTATTTAGGGAAAAGGCTTAAATATATGAAAGTTACTTATTTAGATGAATGTCCTAAAGGTATGCGTTATTTTGACGATGACGACCTCGAAAGTAAACTCAAACCAGAACATATTGAGGATTTAGTAGAAATCTTTAACACACCTCTTACAGGAAGTTATAACTGGGACTACACAGATGCTGATAATAGACTTAAAAAGCTTTATGCATTAGGCAAAAAATTGAACTGGAATGCGACTATGGACTTAGATTGGTCTAAAGAGCCATACCCACATACCGAATGGGCTTCAAAACCAGAATTTCAAGCTTTCAGAAACTTCGAACCATACGAAAAATTATCTGAAAAAGAAAAAATAGAATGTTCTTGGCATGTTTTGGCTAGCGGGCTGAGTAGCATAGTTCATGGAGAACAAGGAGCAATGCTAGTTGCCTCACAGTTAGCTACTTGTGCTCCTACTTATAACGCGAAACTTTATGCAGCGTCTCAAACATTCGATGAAGCACGTCATGTCGAGGTTTATCACAAATACCTTAGAGAAAGAATTGGATGGATTTATCCCATCATGCCTGGATTGAAGTTATTACTAGATAAGATTCTCACCGATCCTAGATGGGATTTAAAATTTATAGGCATGCAGATTATTATAGAGGGGCTTGCATTAGCAGCTTTTGAAAGGCAAAGAGCTTCCGTTATGGACCCTTTATTAAAAGATATTTTCTATTTAGTGATAAGAGATGAGGCCAGGCATGTGACTTTTGGTGTTAATTATTTGGAAGAATTTATTGCTACCTTATCGGAAGAGGAGAGGAACGATAGAGCTGAATTTGCTTACGAAGCATGTGTGGTGATGAGAAATAGATTCGGATCCACTAATGTACTTAAACACTATGGCTGGGACGCGGAAGAAGCTATGAAAGCCCAAACTGGTTCAGAAGCTATGACGCTGTTTAATAACCTTTTATTTTCTAAAATAATGCCGAATCTAAAAAAGATTGGACTGTTAACTGATGAAGTGTCTAAAAAGTATGAAGAATTGGGAATACTTCAATTCAAGGACTTAGAAGATGCAGGAGTTATAGATTGGGATGAGATGTCTAAGCCACTTGAGTATAGCTCTAAAACCGTTTAATTTTTAAGAAAAAAGATGAAAGTAAAATATGTAGAAAATGCTCCTACCGACCCTAGAGAGTTTGATCTTCCGGAAAATTTTTCTCCAAAAAATATAGAAGATATAGCAGAGATCTTTCAAACACCACTCACTGGACACTATAACTGGGACTACTCAGATGCAGACTCAAGAATTAAGAAACTTTATGAACTAGGAAAGGAATTAAATTGGGATGGTGCTATAGATCTTGACTGGTCTAAGGGAATCGGTAGGGATGAGTTCCCCGTAAAGGCTGAATTGATTGCAAGGCTAAAAGGTCCTTTAGCCGCTCTACCTGAAGAAGATCGCCTAGAATATATGCGTCATGATCAGGCGTGGGCTCTCAGTCAGTTCCTTCACGGAGAACAGGGAGCGTTGTTAGTAGCTTCACAATTGGTTTCTTGTGCACCTACTTATCAAGCAAAACTTTATGCTGCTTCTCAAACTTTTGATGAAGCCCGGCATGTGGAAGTTTTTGCTAGATACTTACAGCGAATACATGGTTTAGAGTACCCAGTTAATAAAAACCTGAAAGCGTTGTTAGACAAAACTCTTACTGATCCTAGGTGGGATCTTAAGTTTATCGGTATGCAGATTATTATAGAGGGGCTTGCTTTGGCCGCTTTCCAAACCACTAAAGAAACTTCCAACTGCCCTCTCCTACGGCAACTTGTGCATTATGTAATAAGAGATGAAGCTCGACATGTAACCTTTGGAATCAATTATCTAACAGAATTTCTACAAACTCTTTCTCAAGAAGAACTGGAAGATCGTGCTCAATTTGCTTATGAAGCGTGCGTCGTTATGAGAAATAGGATAATTAATACTGAACTTCCGGCTAAATGGTTTGGAATTTCTGAAGAAGAAATACTTGAAATGGTAGCAACTGATGAAACTCAAGATATTTTTAACAATCTTCTTTTTAATCGAGTTATGCCTAATCTGAAAAAAATAGGCTTGTTAACAGATAAAGTTTTACCTTTATACGAGAAATTAAACTTATTAAGTTTTGCGGATGAAGATAATGATTTTGAAGTCGATTGGGCTGACATGAACAAACCCCTTGAAACTTCAAAGGAAATTGACATTCAATCGGAACAACAACTCAAGACATCTCAAGAATTTATGGATCAAGCGCTTCAAAAGAGTATCTAGAAACTCAAAAGGTCTGATTCATAAATTAAAACTTCACAACCTGAACCCTCAAGAAGATGAAGTACTTTTATTTGATCCGTTTCTTCTAAGCTTCCAAATTCTTCTCTAATCCAGGTAAGGCATTTTGCCTGGTATACGAAGGGCATCTGTTTCCACAATTTGCCATCAATTTCAGATTCCCATTCCCCTTTCCCTTCTGCTACGGCCTTAGCATTTGCAAGAAGAAAAGGTACGTAAGTCCTGCCTATTTCTTTGAGGATTTCTTTTAAAGTATTTGGAATTGCTTCTAACTCCATCCAGTCACTTACTTCTGGTTCAAGTCCACTTAAATCTTCAACGTTATCACACCAAGCAAAAACTCTAGGAGCTACTTCTAAAGTTAAATCCCTACATGTTGGATCAGTTTGTGCTAACTGAGTAAGCTGACCAAAAATCCCAAAATCTGAAGACCCTGGCCTATCTCCAAAAATAAACCTTCTTCCAGTAATGTGTAAAGCCATTAGCTCTATAAATTTTCTATAACTTTCTTCTATAAACTCTCCAGTCACCTCATTTGACCCCACATAACGAAGCCTCTCAATCTGTCTCTCACTAATGGCTTTTGACATTGGAGCAATTTCTTCTTCGCTTAAGTGGGTCATGGTCCACCTGGGTAAGATGGATCTAGCAAACTCTACATTTCTTTTATGAGCCCACCTAAAATGAAACATAGCTTTAGTAAGCCACTCATCGGCATAATCCTCTATTAAATAATCTAAAAAAGCCATAACTGGATTAGTGGGAATAACTGATCTCTCAGAGTGCTGTTGCTCCAAATATCGAATGATGGGAGTAGAGTCTATTTTTGCTTCTGAGTAATCTCCTTTCTCTCCAGGTAGGACCATAACCGGCAATAAATTAACAGGAACAGAAGGTGTGTTAACGTCTTCTTTACTATTTCTATTTGCCCAAGTGAAGGGTATTCTTCTATACCTTAAAACTGATCTTAATTTTCTGCTATAAGGTGATCCAGGTGCACCCAATACTTTGTAAGGTAAACTCATTTTTCTTCCCTCGTGTTTTTTATTTCTTTAATTTATCACTTTCTTTTAATCTGTAGTTAAAATTTACCAATGTTAAGGCTTTTCAAAAATGCTGAGGAATACAATCAGCGAATAGCTGTTATAGATGAAAATAAATCTTACACTTATAATGAGTTAGTCAAAGCTTCAAATGAAACAGCTTCAGCTTTACTTTCAAATAAAGATGATCTTGATGAAGAAAGAATAGGATTTTTAATTCCCCCAAGTTTTAACTATTTGGCTGTTCAATGGGGTATATGGAAAGCCGGAGGCATAGGTGTTCCTCTCAGCCTGTCAGCTACCAAGTCTGAATTAACACATTATCTAACTGATGCAAAAGTAAACTATCTCATAACAAACACAGAAGCGACTGAAAAATTAAAAGCTTTAACGGGTAACCTAGGTATAGAGCTGAAAGATGAAAAGGACTTGCGAGGGAATTACGATAATTCTCTGCCTGTACTCAATCTAAACAGAAAAGCAATGATCCTATACACCAGTGGAACAACCAGTAAACCGAAAGGTGTGGTTTCAACCCACGCAAACATTGAAGCTCAGATATGTTCTTTGATTGAAGCCTGGGAGTGGAAAAAAGATGATTTTATTCCTCTAATTTTACCCCTTCATCACATTCATGGAATTATTAATTCCCTTTCTTGTCCGTTATGGATAGGGGCAAAAGTGGAAATTATGGGACCATTTCAAGTAGACAAAATAGTTGAAGCCGTGAGTAAGAATAAATACTCTGTATTTACTGCTATCCCTACCATATATTTCTCTCTTATAGACAAGATAGAGAAGATGGAGCGGGGAGAACTTGAGTTATTAAAGACAGGATTTAAACAAATGAGATTAATGATGTCAGGATCTGCTGCTCTAGCCCCCGAAATTCACAAAAAATGGACTGAACTTACTGGTCAAGTTCTACTAGAAAGATATGGCATGACCGAAATAGGTATGGCTCTTTCAAACCCTGTATCAGGTGAAAGAAGACCAGGATTTGTGGGACAGCCCTTACCGGGTGTTGAAATATGTTTAATGGATGAAAATAAAATAATTGAAGAAGAAGGTGTTGAGGGAGAAATAATGATAAGAGGTCCTCAAGTTTTCTTAGGGTACTGGAATAAAGAAGAAATCACGAAGAATTCTTTCTTTGAAGGATGGTTTAAAACCGGGGACATCTCTACTGTTGTGGATGGTTATTACAAGATTCTTGGTAGGGACTCTATAGACATAATAAAGTCAGGCGGTTATAAGATTTCTGCTTTAGAAATCGAAGATATTTTGCTTCGACATCCTCTAATTAAAGAATGTGCAGTAGTAGGAATAGAAGATAATAAATGGGGAGAAATTGTAGTTGCAGCAATAGTTACAGATGACAAGGATGTATCGCTTGACCAGATTAAAGAGTGGTCTTCAGATCTCCTCTCAGAATACAAAGTTCCTAGAAAATTTAAGGTCCTGTCAGGTCTCCCAAAAAATTCAATGGGCAAACTTATTAAATCAGAAATTAAGAAGTTCTTTTAAAGATTAAAAAACAAGAAATTCCCAAGTAGTTTCGAAAAAAGGTTGTAAATCTTTTCTTGAAACATTCCCTTGGTCTTTTGATACACCGAATCTACTTTTAATAGTTCCATTTTTTAATGGCGTACTATAAATAAACTCAACATCAATCTGTCTTCCAGATGGTTCTAGATCTGACACAAAACTATCAAAAAGGACTTCTCTATAAACAGTTCTTCTTACAGGTAAGGACAAACTAATATTACCCTTTTCAAGCCTTAAAGGCTGTGAAATTCTAAAACCAAATCTATCTCCTTCTTTAAACACTCTATTTGTATAAAGTCCTAGGTTGAAAGCCGAGGAACTTAAGTTACTAACATCTTTGATTAAGCCTGTCTTTTTTAAATCGGTATTGGTAATACCGTAAAAATAAGAACCTTGGAAGTGGACGTCTCGAACATTAAAGGAAGTATCAATTCCGGAAAAATAAGTTAAGGCATCACTTAAAGAGCCATAAGCACCTGTAAAAGAACTTCCCAACATGGCAGATGATTCTTTTAAAACTCCAGTCTGGAAAGAAATATCTTTATTTTCCATTTTTTTGTTATATTCAAAAACTAACCCAGAATTAGTTGGGTTATGTTTAGAAAAATAAAGTAGATCAGGATGTTTGCCTGTGAAAAAAGCTCCTGAGAAAGAACTTCCATTTGATATTGATTTACCCCCTCCAAAGAATGTTCCATCATTGGCAAAGTTCAAAAAAGGAGATAACGCATTTTCTGATCTCCCAAAGAAATTATGTATATTCCTTCTAGTATTATCTTTTCCTAAGAACAAGGAAGGATTAATCCCTTGTCCTATAAAATAGTAAGAAGAGTTTGAAAAATATTTTTTTAGAGCAAAATAATCAAGCTTCTCCTCATCTCTTGCCCATAGTGAAGGAGAAAAATTATTCTCTCCAAAATTTAAGGTCTTAATACCAACTGTCATAAAAGTATTAGTTAAAATTTCTCTATCTATTTCTTTAACTCTTAAAGAAGGGTTGGTATATCGGTACGTTAATTGTTCTAAAGAAGGTAAAGCGTTTACAGAAGTACTTCTAAGGTTTCTATAAAAAGGAGCTCCTAGTTCATCAATGACAATAAACCTTCTGTCTAGGTTTTTAGAAATACCATCTCCAATTATTCTGCCTAAAAAACCTATAGAGGTTGAAGAAGTTGGAAAGGTAAATTGCTCAAGAGAATTAATAGTGGCAATTGAAGTTTGTCCCACAGCAGATGTTGCTGCGCCTAGATCCATAAGACCTTGCCCGTAAATATCAGAATCTGCATAAATTTCTGATTTGTTAGCGGTAGTAAAAAGCCGTTGCAAAATTTCTGTATTGCCGAGTTGTGCGTCAAAAAACTGATAAAGTAGAGCTAAACCGCCAGATACATGTGGTGCAGCAAAAGAAGTGCCTGAACCAATAGCATAACAGGAATTATCCGCAACACATGCCTCAGTGGACTCAAAAATACCTGAATCATAAAGCGATGTTACGTAGGCTATTCTAATACTTTCTCCTGGAGCCGCAATGCAATAATCTTTAGATACACCGCATCTATTAGAAAAATCTGAGATGACGCCATTTTCATCAACAGAAACAACTGCAACAGTAGTTCCTTGTAATTCTGGAATTAGATAAGCCATTCCTGGAATTACTTCAGGACTAGAATAATCAGCGCCCTGATCGGCATATGATCCTGCGTTTCCAGCTGACCAAACGAATATCGTCTTATCGTAATCTAGAACTCCAGCTTGAGCCATCGCTGCTATGGTTTTTGGAAAAGCATTTCTAAGTTGAACCTCGTTATAATCATTAATATTCCCGGACCAGCCGTAACTATTGTTAACAACTCCTACTCCGTTGCTTTTAAAAATATCAAACAACTCATCAAAGAAGTTATCAATTCCCGAATAATCTGGTGCACCTGCACCAGTCTCATCACCTAAATCTATTGGGTCATAATCTGGAGGAGGTGAAGAAAGTTGAATCGCTACAAAGAAAACTTTGGAGTCGTAAGCAACTCCATGAACACCCTCATCATCCTTTAATCCAGCGGCTATAGCTGCCACGATTGTCCCATGCCTTTTATCGTCAGTTGTTGGTGTGTAATTTGAATAACTTAAATAACTGCCTGAAGCAACTTTAGACATTGAAAACTCTTTATGGGTAGTATCTAGACCCGAATCTGTAACTCCAATCAGCATCCCTTGTCCCGTAGCCCCTCTAGCATAAGCTGCTGAACTATTTATAAGACCTAAACCATATTGATTTAGATACTCGTTGGTTTCAAATGAAGAAGCGTCTGAGGTAGGTGGTGGAGGTGGAGGTGGAGGTGGAGCTACAGTCCCTCCTTGAGCTGTTGGAGAGGTATTAGAATTTCCTCCTCCACCACCGCAAGAATATAAAAAAACTACTGAAACAAGAATTGAAAACAAGATCAAAATATTTCTTTTAATTCTTATTCCTTTAAATAAGTTATGAGTCTTTTCAAAATGATTTTTATTGTTAGTCTGATAATTAGACAAAGACATTGCTGCTGAATAAATATCTGCTATTGCAGAAACAGACTTTAGATAGTTTTGATTTATTTTTTTCATATTTACGCCTGACTTGCAAAAATTAATTCAGAAGAAACTTTACTCCTCCAATATAGACTTCACCATTCCTAATTAAGCCTTTAGATTCTGCTGATTTTAGAACCTCTTCTTTGTCATTAACGTTGATTTCAAATGACTCAACTCCTTCTCCTCTTCCATCAGTATCCTCTACAAAAACTACTCTCGAGTCTTCAAGTTCAATTAGAAACTGGTTATCTCTATAGACAGCTTCCCTTCCCAAGGCTCTTTCCCAGTTCTTTATCATAGATTCAGGATCTTTTGATTGTATACGAACGCCGTTAAGAAAATTACAAACTTCTTTCTTAACATTCTTTTCCCAAGTTGGACTTGCCCATAACCAAGCTTCAGGAGGAGTCATCGAGTCAATGGATAGTATGGCTCCGCCAACGTCTCTTGGATGTAAGTGAATGGCTTGAGCATGAATTCCCTCTTCTTTTCGGTCTGCATTCCAAACAATGTTGATTCCTTCAGATTGAACTCTTTCTTTCTCTCTTTTCAGATCATCGGTCTGGACTATGACCATATAACCTCCATTTCCTCTCCTTCTCTCTAAAAATCTGCCGGCTGTTGTATTCTCTTGGACTGGACTAACGACTTCCAAGAAAGTATCACCTACAGGGATAACCGCGTTTTCCAAACCGAAGTGAATAATACCCGGATCATAAAAAGCTACTTCTATTCTAAAGAGATTGCACAAATCACTTACTACAGGATCTCTTTTTTCAGAAACCAGTACTAATTGCCTTATCCTCATAAATTACATCTCTCAAAGATAAACACTTATACTACCAACATATACTTAAGGATATTAATACTTTTATGCTTATTTCATTAGACTTTGGCATAACCATAACAGATATTTTAAGAAAAAAAGAAGATGGAACGCTCGTCCATCAAATGTTTCCTTCTGAACAAAAACCCTCTGAAAAGCTTGTATTAGATTTATTTAAAGATCTTAATTTTGCCAAAGAAGTTGACCTCATTGCTCTTACAGGCGGACATCACCAGCTAATAGGAGAGGCTATAGAGGAAACTCCAGTTTTGCATGTAAATGAAGTTGATGCCATAGGAGAGGGGGGTTTATATCTTTCTAAGTTGGATCCAGGTAAACCGGCAATCATAGTTAGTTCTGGTTCAGGAACAGCATGTATCTTAGCTAAAGACGGCGAATTCTTGCATTGTTCTGGAACTGGGGTAGGAGGTGGAACTGTTCAAGGCCTTAGCAAGTTACTATTAGATACTGTCAACCCTCAAGAGATACAAGAACTTGCTGAAAGAGGCTTAGCTAAAGTTACGGATCTTATTCTTGAAGATGTTGTATCCGGACCGATTGGGCTTCTACCTCCAGATACAACTGCTGTAAATTTTGGAAAAATGGTTAAAGCAAAAACTAGAGCTTCAAGAGAAGATATAGCTGCTGGTATAGTGAACTTGGTTGGTGAAACCATAGCTAGAATTGCTACTTCTGTTGCTACAGGTTTTGGGGTTTTAGATATTATTATCGTAGGTAGAACTCCCTTTTTTACAGTGTTAAGAAAATCTTTGGAAGACGCAGCCAAGCTTACCAACTTCACCCCTCACTTTCCTGAAAATGCAGAATATGCATCAGCTTTAGGTGCATTGTTAGTTGCAGAAAAAAACCCCACTAGCTAAAGCTAACGGGGTTTTTAAATAAAAGTCTGACAATGTCCTACTCTCACATGGTCGAAACCATACTACCATCGGCGCTAAGAGGTTTCACTTCTGAGTTCGGAAAGGTATCAGGTGGTTCACTCTTGCTATGATCATCAGACATAAACTTATAAGTTCAATTTAAAAGTAATTTGGTGATTTTTCCATCACAGAAAATTGTTTGATGGAATATGGTCAAGCCTATCGAGCAATTAGTACAGGTTAGCTCAACGCTTCGCAGCGCTTACACACCCCGCCTATCAACGTCCTAGTCTTGAACGGCTCTTAAAGGGCCAAAGGCCCAGGGAAATCTAGTCTTGAAGGAGGCTTCTCGCTTATATGCTTTCAGCGATTATCCTTTCCGAACGTAGCTACCGGGCAATGCCACTGGCGTGACAACCCGAACACCAGAGGTTCGTTCACTCCGGTCCTCTCGTACTAGGAGCGACTCTTCTCAAATTTCCAACGCGCACGGCAGATAGGGACCGAACTGTCTCACGACGTTCTAAACCCAGCTCGCGTACCACTTTAAATGGCGAACAGCCATACCCTTGGGACCTGCTACAGCCCCAGGATGTGATGAGCCGACATCGAGGTGCCAAACACCCCCGTCGATGTGAACTCTTGGGGGGTATAAGCCTGTTATCCCCGGCGTACCTTTTATCCGTTGAGTGACGGCCCTTCCATTCAGAACCGCCAGATCACTATGACCTACTTTCGTATCTGCTCGACATGTCCGTCTCGCAGTTAAGCAACCTTATGCCATTGCACTCAATGCACGATGTCCGACCGTGCTGAGGTTACCTTCGCACTCCTCCGTTACTCTTTGGGAGGAGACCGCCCCAGTCAAACTACCCACCACACACTGTCCTCAATCCGGATAACGGATCCAAGTTAGAACTTCAAAGTTAAAAGGGTGGTATTTCAAGGACGACTCCACGTAAGCTAGCGCCTACGCTTCAAAGTCTCCCACCTATCCTACACAAATAAATTCAAAGTCCAGTGTGAAGCTATAGTAAAGGTGCACGGGGTCTTTCCGTCTTGCCGCGCGTATACGGCATCTTCACCGCAAATTCAATTTCACTGAGTCTCTGGTGGAGACAGCGTGGCCATCGTTACGCCATTCGTGCAGGTCGGAACTTACCCGACAAGGAATTTCGCTACCTTAGGACCGTTATAGTTACGGCCGCCGTTCACCGGGGCTTCGATCATGAGCTTCGCCACAAGGGCTAACCCAGTCAATTAACCTTCCGGCACCGGGCAGGCGTCACACCCTATACGTCCACTTTCGTGTTAGCAGAGTGCTATGTTTTTAGTAAACAGTCGCAGCCACCTGGTATCTTCGACCCCCTTCCGCTCCGAGAGCAAGTCTCTTCACGTAATGAGGGCGTACCTTCTCCCGAAGTTACGGTACCATTTTGCCTAGTTCCTTCACCAGAGTTCTCTCAAGCGCCTTGGTATTCTCTACCCACCCACCTGTGTCGGTTTACGGTACGATTCCTTGCTACCTGAAGCTTAGAAGTTTTTCCTGGAAGCATGGCATCAACCACTTGGTATTTCTAAAAGAAATATTCGTCATCAGTTCTCAGCCTTAGAATTCCGGATTTACCTAGAATTCCAGCCTACAACCTTAAACAAGGACAACCATCGCCTTGCTGGCCTAGCCTTCTCCGTCACTCCATCGCAGTAACAAGAAGTATAGGAATATTAACCTATTTCCCATCGACTACGGCTTTCGCCCTCGCCTTAGGGGTCGACTTACCCTGTCCCGATTAACGTTGGACAGGAAACCTTGGGTTTTCGGCGGAGAGGTTTTTCACCTCTCTTATCGTTACTCATGTCAGCATTCTCACTTCTGATACCTCCAGCAGATCTCACAATCTGCCTTCAACGGCTTACAGAACGCTCCCCTACCATAATAAATAAACCGTAAACGGCTTAAATATTATCCGCAGCTTCGGTTTGTGATTTAGCCCCGTTAAATTTTCCGCGCAGGCCGACTCGACTAGTGAGCTGTTACGCTTTCTTTAAAGGATGGCTGCTTCTAAGCCAACCTCCTAGCTGTTTAAGCCTTCCGACACCGTTTCCCACTTAATCACAATTTGGGACCTTAGCTGGCGGTCTGGGTTGTTTCCCTCTCGACTACGGACGTTAGCACCCGCAGTCTGTCTCCCTTGCTGTACTTGTTGGTATTCGGAGTTTGCATCGGTTTGGTAAGTCGGGATGACCCCCTAGCCGAAACAGTGCTCTACCCCCAACAGTAATACAAGAGGCTCTACCTAAATAGATTTCGGGGAGAACGAGATATCTCCGAACTTGATTAGCCTTTCACTCCGATCCACAGCTCATCCCCCCATTTTTCAACATAGGTGGGTTCGGGCCTCCAGTAAGTGTTACCTCACCTTCACCCTGGCCATGGATAGATCGTCCGGTTTCGCGTCTATTACCTGAGACTAAATCGCCCTATTAAGACTCGGTTTCCCTGCGCCTTCCTCATAAAGTTAAGCTTGCCACAGAAAATAACTCGCTGACCCATTATACAAAAGGTACGCCGTGACTCGTTTTACCCGAAGGTAAAAAAAGCTCCGACAGCTTGTACGCAAACGGTTTCAGGTTCTATTTCACTCCCCTCTCCGGGGTTCTTTTCGCCTTTCCCTCACGGTACTGGTTCACTATCGGTCAGCTAGGAGTATTTAGCCTTGGAGGATGGTCCCCCCATATTCAGTCAAGATAACACGTGTCCCGACCTACTCGATTTCACTTATATTTAGTTTTCGTATACAGGGCTATCACCTTCTACGGCTGGTCATTCCAGACCATTCTTCTAACCAAATAAAAGCTTAAGGGCTGTTCCGCTTTCGCTCGCCGCTACTAACGGAATCTCAATTGATTTCTTTTCCTGCGGTTACTAAGATGTTTCAGTTCTCCGCGTTTGCCTCTATATCCTATGAATTCAGATAAAGATACCTAGGTTATCCTAGGTGGGTTTTCCCATTCGGAAATCTTCGGATCAAAGCCTGTTTACCGGCTCCCCGAAGCTTATCGCAAGTTACTACGTCCTTCATCGCCTCTAGCTGCCAAGGCATCCACCGTATGCGCTTATTTACTTGACCATATTACATCAAACAACTTAATGGAATGATGTTTCAAGTATATCTATATTACATAACGCCAAAATTACTTTGCAGTATGTACACCAAACTTATGTTCTAAAACATAAAGGGTTTGGTGACAATTTCACACCATTCATGTCTAAGCTTAAATAACAAAGACACCATGATGTGACTTGATTGAACTTATAAAAATGTTAAAGAACACTCCGTAATTTCATATCTATAAAGAAATGATTTAGGTAAAAGCAAGAAATTCGTGTGAACGCCTATCTTAAACGATTATTTTTTAAGGAGGTGATCCAGCCCCAGGTTCCCCTAGGGCTACCTTGTTACGACTTCGTCCTAGTTGCGAATCACACCGTGGTGACCGTTCTCCCGAAGGTTAAACAAACCACTTCTGGTGCAACACACTTCCATGACGTGACGGGCGGTGTGTACAAGGCCCGAGAACGTATTCACCGCGACATGCTGATTCGCGATTACTAGCGATTCCAACTTCATGGAGTCGAGTTGCAGACTCCAATCCGGACTAAGAATGGTTTTAGGGGTTTGGCTCCAGCTCGCGCTTTGGCGACCCTCTGTACCACCCATTGTAGCACGTGTGTAGCCCTACCCATAAGGGCCATGATGACTTGACCTCGTCCCCGCCTTCCTCCGGTTTATGACCGGCAGTCTCCTTATAGTTCCCACCCGAAGTGCTGGCAAATAAGGATAGGGGTTGCGCTCGTTACTGGACTTAACCATACATCTCACGACACGAGCTGACGACAGCCATGCAACACCTGTCACAGCGTTCCCGAAGGCACATTCCTATCTCTAAGAACTTCGCTGGATTTCAAGGGTAGGTAAGGTTTTTCGCGTTGCATCGAATTAAACCACATGCTCCACCGCTTGTGCGGGCCCCCGTCAATTCATTTGAGTTTTAGCCTTGCGGCCGTAGTCCCCAGGCGGAGAACTTAATGCGTTAGCTGCGCCACTGAAGAGTTAATTCCCCCCAACGGCTAGTTCTCATCGTTTACGGCGTGGACTACCAGGGTATCTAATCCTGTTTGCTACCCACGCTTTCGCACCTTAGCGTCAGTGACGAGCCAGAGAGCTGCCTTCGCCATTGGTATTCCTTCTGATATCTACGCATTTCACCGCTACACCAGAAATTCTACTTTCCTCTCTCGCACTCTAGCCAAGCAGTTTTGAATGCAATTCCCAGGTTGAGCCCGGGGCTTTCACATCCAACTTACTTAGCCGCCTACGCGCGCTTTACGCCCAGTAATTCCGATTAACGCTTGTACCCTCCGTATTACCGCGGCTGCTGGCACGGAGTTAGCCGGTACTTATTCTGCAATTAACGTCAAAAAAATAAGGTATTAATTTACTTTTCTTCTTCACTGCTTAAAGTGCTTTACAACCCTAAAGCCTTCTTCACACACGCGGTATGGCTGGATCAGGGTTTCCCCCATTGTCCAATATTCTCTACTGCTGCCGTCCGTAGACGTCTGGGCCGTGTCTCAGTCCCAATGTGGCTGATCGTCCTCTCAGACCAGCTAAAGATCGTTGCCTTGGTAGGCCATTACCCTACCAACAAGCTAATCTTACGCAGGCTCATCCAATAGTGAAAGCATCAAAGATGCCTCCTTTCCCCCTCAGGGCGTATGCGGTATTAATCCGAGTTTCCTCGGGCTATCCCCCGCTACTGGGCAGATTCCTACGCGTTACTCACCCGTTCGCCGCTCGTCAGCACTAGATTCAGCAAGCTGAATCAAAATGTCTGTTACCGCTCGACTTGCATGTATAAAACCTACCGCCAGCGTTCAATCTGAGCCATGATCAAACTCTTCAATTAAATTGAAGATTGTGTCTAAAAGACACAATATAACCAGGAAATAAAAACTTAAACTAGTTAAGAAATATTAACTGGTTGGTAAGTGCGCCTAAAACAGGCGCCCACACGAATTACTTGCTTTAATAATTTTAAAAAACTCCCCTCCAGTTACCTGAAGGGAGCCGAAGTATACATCAAAAGAAGCTTATTTAAAGCTATTTTTTGGGAATTTTGATCTTAGAAAATTTCCTTTTACCAATTTGGTATAAAAGGGAAGAATTTGAACTTATTTTATGTTTTGAATCAATTATTTTTTCTCCTTCAACCTTAACTGCACCTTGTTTTATTAGGCGTAATGCCTCAGAAGTACTTGCAACCAACCCTGCTTCCTTTAGGACTCTAGGTAAGGTTATATCTTGTTCTTTTAGCTGGATTTCTATTTCTACTACATTAGAAGGATTTTTTCCTCTCTGAAATATTAATTTAAATTCTTCTCTTGCTTTTCTGCCTGACCCCTCCCCATGAAACCTATCAACTATTTCTTCTGCTAACATAAATTTAATATCTCTGGGGTTTTCACCATTTGTTTGAGCTCTCTTTAATTTATTAATCTCTTTATCAGATTTAAAGCTAAGTAGCTCAAAGTATCTCCACATTAATTCATCAGAAACAGACATTACCTTGCCGAACATGTCATTTTCTTCATCTTCAATAGCAATATAATTTTCTAAAGACTTAGACATTTTTTTTATCCCGTCCAGACCTTCCAATAAAGGTAAAGTGAATGCTATTTGAGGTTCCATACCATAGAATTTCTGCACTTCTCTACCTAAAAGTAAATTAAATTTCTGGTCAGTACCTCCAAGCTCAACATCAGCATTCAAAGCAACAGAATCATATCCTTGAAGAAGGGGGTAAAGAAACTCATGTATTGAAATTGGCTTTTGAGAACTGTATCTTTTATGAAAATCATCTCTTTCAAGCATTCTTGCTACTGTCTGAACAGAAGAAAGTTTAATAAATTCTTTAGGGGAGAAATTGTCCATCCATTCAGAATTAAATCTTATCTCAGTTTTTTTCTTATCCAGAATCTTGAACACTTGTCTTTCATAAGTCTTGGCATTTTTCTTAATTTCTTCTTCAGATAAAACTGGTCTCGTTTCATCAACTCCAGACGGATCTCCAACCATCCCAGTGAAATCCCCTATTAAGAAAATTACTTCATGACCTAGGTCTTGGAATAGCTTAAGTTTATTTAAGATAACAGTATGTCCAAGATGGAGATCAGGGGCTGTTGGATCAAAACCCAGTTTTATCCTTAAAGGTCTATTTTTGTTAAGTTTTTTATGAAACTCCTTTTTTGGGATAATTTCTTCTACCCCTCTTAATAATAGCTCTAATTCAGTATCTTTCATCTATGATGTATATTATAAGGGTAGTTTAAGAAATTAATCTTGGACGAATGCATCTGATAATAGGTACTATTCTGTGTTTTTTTGCTTAAGCCTATGCTAAGAAAGATCTTAAAACAGATAAAACTTACTTTCTCTAACTATCCTAAGAGGCATTTTTACTACCTGACTGTTGGTATATTATTCATAGTCTTCTTAAGTCTTTTCTCTAATCAAGAATTAGATTCTACTGTGTCTAAAGAAGATCTATTAACTGAGATATCTATAGACAAGCTACTGCCAAAAGATGAAAATTTCATAGAAAGAAATTTTACTCAAGTTAAGCAATCTGAAATAAAACGTAATGATTCTCTCTTTTCGATCTTAAAAAGACTGGGCGTAGAAGAAGAGAACATAGTTAGTTTGGTTAACTCAAACAATAGTAATTTATTAGCCCAAATTAAGATTGGAAAGAAATTAGAAGTTGAAATAAATGAATTAAATGAAGTTGTCTCTCTCAACTATATCAAAGATTTCAAATCTGGGGTTAGGGCTAAAAAGCAAGAAGATGACTATAAAATAGAAGAGTACGAGCTTCAAACAGAGAAGTTTAAAGTCTTTAAGGAAATAACCATAACTAATTCTTTGTATATAGATGGACTCAAACGAGGATTACCAGATAGTGTGATAATGGATCTGGTTTATATTTTTGGTTGGGACATAGATTTTGTTCATGATATTAGGCCGGGTGATTCATACAGTCTTATTTACGAAGAAGTATTTGTTAATGGAGAAAAAAAATTGAATGGCGATATTCTTATAGCTGAATTTATAAATCGACAAACAGAATATGTTGCTATCAGGTATAAATTAAAAAATGGGATTTCTGAATACTTTTCTCCTGAAGGCAGGAATGTTAAAAAAGCATTTCTTAGATCTCCCGTGAAATTTAGTTATATCAGTTCAAAATATAATCTTAATAGACGGCATCCCATATTGCACCAAATAAGAGCCCATACGGGAGTGGATTATGTGGCTTCTAAAGGAACTCCGGTCAGAGCTACTGGAGATGGCACCGTAGTCTATGCAGATAAAAAAGGTGGTTATGGAAATTTAATTGAAATAAAACATACTGAAGATTATTCAACTAGATATGCTCATTTAGATAGATTTCATCCAAAAACTAAAATTGGCAAAAAAATAAAACAGTCAGACACAATTGGCTTCGTTGGCAAAACTGGAACTGCTACTGGAGACCACCTCCATTACGAATTTAGAGTAAATGGAAAACATGCAAATCCCCTAACGGTTAGACTCCCTAATGCAAGACCGATTAATGCTTCTGATAAAAAAAGCTATGATCTACATGCCAAGAAAATCCTTTCTGATTTAAAGAATTATCAACATCTTAGCTTTAATATATAACTAACTTATGGAAGGGCTCTTTGTTGGATTAATGTCCGGAACAAGTGTTGATTCTATTGACGCGGTAATAGTAAATTTATCCAAAGACAGATTTGAACTTGTAGAAGAGGAATCTACTCCTATTCAAAACGATTTAAAAAACAGAATATTTGAAGCTGTCAATGATAGCCATACATCTAAAAATAATATTAATGATTTAGATATTGAACTGGGAAAAATATTTGGAAAAGCAACTTTACATTTACTAGATAAAGCTTCAATAGATAAGTCTAATATTGTAGCCATTGGTAGTCATGGCCAAACCATCAAACATGAACCTAATCTGCCCAATCCTTATTCCCTTCAAATTGGAAATCCGAAAGAAATTATTAGAATTACAAACATAAGAACTGTTGCTGATTTTAGAAAAGCTGATATACAGGCTGGAGGTCAAGGAGCTCCTCTTTCACCTCTTTTTCATCAATTCATTTTTAAAATTAGTTCTATTTCTGAGGGAACAGTAATAAATATTGGAGGAATTAGTAACCTAACAAGTTTAAAAAACTCTTCTGAAGAAATAATTGCATATGACAGCGGTCCAGGAAATTGCCTTATAGATGTTTGGAATAAGAATCATAAAAAAGGGGATTTTGATGAAGATGGTTCTTGGGCTTCTTCAGGTAAATGTATACCTCAACTATTACAAACAATGATTAATGATCCTTTCTTTAAAAGCAGCCCTCCAAAGAGTACGGGAGCTGACTACTTTAATCTAAGGTGGATTGAAAAAAATCTTCTTTTATTTAAAGAAGAATTCCTCCCCCAAGATGTGCAAGCAACGTTAGCCGAACTTACTGTAAAAACTATCTATGCAGAACTTAAAAGGTTAAATGTCATAGAAAAGAATGTATATATTTGTGGAGGTGGGATTTACAACACTTTTTTAATTAAGAGATTAGAAAAAATGATAAAAAATAAAACTTTCTCAACTTTATCTTTAGGTATAGATCCAGATTATGTAGAAGCTAGTTGTTTTGCATGGTTGGCAAAAGAACGTCTAAATAAAAGAAGCTTTGATCTATCAAAAATTACAGGAAGTAATAAAAAAGTTTTACTAGGAAAGGTCTGGAAAACAGCTTAGATAGAAAAGGATTCGCCACAACCGCAAGTAGTTATGGCATTAGGGTTTTTTACAATAAACTTTGAACCTGCAAGGTCTTCTGTGTAATCAATAGTAGATCCTGCAAGGTATTGAAGGCTGAGAGGGTCAACAATCAAGGTGGCGCCATCCTTAGAAACACGTGTATCCTCTTCATCAATCTCTTGATCAAAAGAAAAACCATACTGGAATCCAGAACAACCGCCTCCCGTAACATAGACTCTTAAATTAATCTCTCTATCAAGTTTGGTATCTGAAAGAGAATGAATTTTCCTTACTGCACCTTCGGTAAGATTTAGCGTTGTTGGATTAAAAGAATCTAGCATGATCAAATTTTAGTGCAATCCTATGTTTTGTTCAAAAATAAACATCAAATTAAAACATTCTTGGCCTGAACAGAAGCTCCATTAATTCCTACTCTTATTTTGTTCCTTTCTTTAATCAACTTCTTTCCTACACAAGTATAAATAGGGTCGCGCATTATAAAACTATGAATCGCCTTTACTCAATATATTTATATGTCTCCTAATTTTCCGGTAGTTTTAACAATTGGAGGGCATGATCCTTCTGGAGGTGCCGGTATTACTGCAGATGTAGAAACTATCAGCTCCTTAAGTTGCCTTGCAATCAGTCTTATAAGTTGTTTAACCATTCAAAATACCTTGGGTCGCTATAGGGGGAATAAATTTAAGTAATTTTCTGGAAGTAAGAAATTCAGGTGCAGATATGTTCGCCCTTTCTTCCGGAATATTCTTTGAAGAAAATACTTCTGAAATGATTCGTGTATTAAATAGATAACTAGAAAGATTTTCTAGTTCTCTTCTGAGTAGATTTTTAAGAGTAAAAGCTCCCATGCAGAAGCATCTTTATTAAATAAACCTCTGGAAGCAAATGCAGAAGCTTCCTTATCTAAACCTTGTTCTATCCTTAAATGAGCCAATCTAAGATATAAAGCGCTCTCGTCCTTTGCTATTCTAAGCCCTCTCTCTAATACGGAATTAGTCTGATTAAGATTTCCTTTCCTCCAATAATCATCTGCTTCTAATAAGATTCTTTGAATAGATGGCCTTTTAGCATTCACTTTGAGAACTTCGCTCTTTAAAAAATCTAAGTCATTCAAGAGTAATTTAATCTCAGAAGAAAACTTCTGAATCTCAATATCATAAAAACTAGTTTGTTTCTTAGAAACAGAAGCACAACTTACAAAAAAACATACAAATACCAGGAAAATGAAATGCGTCTTAGATATTTTCATTGCCTTTCTTGTACCGCTTCTTTAATTTTCTTAACAACTTTTGAAGCATAAGACTCTTCATTAATTCTACACTTCTTTCTATTATCTGGTAAAAATGTGGGCTCAGTCCCAGATATAAAAGGTATTAAAAGAGATCCTTTACATTTTTCGCCACTTAAGAGTCCATCACCATGGTCCACCCATTCATATTTTATTCTGGAGGGTTTTCTTACTTCTGATGCTTGAGGGTCTAATGTACTCATAAATTTTTTCCAAACCTGTAAAGCTCCAGACCTTCCAGTTAGAAGGGATTTTCTATTATCGTCAAATCCTAACCATACTAACATCAGATAATCACCTGCATAGCCTACAAACCAGCTATCTCTTTGATCATCAGAAGTTCCAGTCTTTCCTCCAGTATTCCACCTTTCAATTACCTTCAACGGAAACCCTCTTGCCGTTCCCCTTAGAAAAGTCTGTTTCAAAATAAATTTTAAAAGGAAAATTGGTTCAGACCTAAATCTCTGTTCGGGTTTAGAGGGATATGAGAAAAAAAGCTTGTTATCACTACTATTAACTTTACGAATAGCCTTTAGCGGAGAATAAAACCCTCCCGAAGCAATCGTTTGATAAGCCTGTATAACTTCAATGGGTGTCATTTCAAAAGCACCCAAGAACACTGAAGGGTATTCAGAAATTTCTTTTTCTATTCCCAATTCTGTAAAAGTTTTTTGTACTGAAGAGTATCCAAGATCTAGACCTAACCTTGTAGTAGCAACATTATAAGATTCAGATAAAGCTACATGTAGGGGTATCATTCCATGGAATTTTTTGTCAAAGTTATTAGGCTCCCACAATTGTCCCCCTGATAAAGGAACAGATAACTTGGAATCATCCAATAGTGAAGAAAGGTTGTATTTCCCAAACTGTTGTAAAGCTGATAAATATATAAAAGGTTTAATCAAAGATCCTATAGGCCTCAAAGCATTAATTGATCTATTGAAACCATAAGTTTTAGGATCTGTACTACCAACTACAGCTTTTATCTCACCACTAAATGAATCAATTACTATCGCAGCTCCTTCTAAATCTTGAAGCTTATCTCCGTACTTTTTTTGTAGTTCTAGGACGGTTTCCTTAACACTATCTTCCAATAAATTTTGGATAACTGGATCAAGATTTGTGATTATCTTTAACCCTTTGGTTCTTAAGTCTCTATCCTTAAAATTTTTCTTTAGATCCATGGTTACTAAATCATTAAAAGAAGGATATTTAGATAAACTTTTGTAAGTTGGAGAAATAGCTTTTATAGGTTTATTAATAAACTTTACATATTCTTCCTGAGTTAAAAGAAAATCATTCCTCAGTAATGTTAAAACTAGATTTCTTCTTTCTTTAGCCTTTTTAGGATTCTTTACTGGACTGTATAATGAAGGTCCTTTCAACATGCCTACTAATAGAGCCTTTTGGTCTATTTCTAGATTCTTTAAAGTAGTTCCAAAAAAAAATTGAGAAGCTAAACCGAAGCCATGAATAGCTCTTTTACCAGACTGGGCTATAAAAACATCATTTATATAAGCTAAAAGTATCTCTTCCTTGGAGTAATGGATTTCTATCAATATTGCTGCTAAGGCTTCTTTAATTTTTCTTCTAATTGTTTGTTCTGGAGAGAAGAATAAACTTTTAGCTAATTGCTGAGTTATAGTGCTACCACCTTCTTGTATACCCATAGATTTAGTGTTTTTTATGAAAGCCCTAGCTATGGACTTTAAAGAGATGCCTCGATGATCAAAGAAGTCTCTATCTTCTACAACAAGAATCATTTCCTTTAAATCTTCTGGGACCTGGGAAAAATTAAGCAGTATTCTGTCCTGTAGATGTATGGGATACATCCCACCGATTGAAAGTGGTTCAAGCTGTATAAGGTCTATAAGAATCCCATCTTTCCTTTTTATGGATTCAATCTTCCCTTCTTTGAACTTTAAACTAAAGAGACTCGGTTTCTGTTTCTCAAAACCCCTGACATAAATACTGATGCTATTACCTGTAAAAGAATATTCACCTGGAAGTTGTGGACTTTCTTTTGTTTTCTCATAAGAAAGTATATCTAATTCTTTTTTTAGGATATCTAAGTGTATTCTCCCTCCTTCAGCTAACTCTAGAGGCCTTGCATATACTTTTGCTGGAACCGTCCATAAAGCTCCATCCAGTTTATTTGTAACTTTTGAATCAAGTATTGATACATAAGCAGTGCAAATAACTAGTAAAATAAGAAGAGCTAAATAAATAAATATCTTTAAAGAAAATCTCATTTATTTTTTAAAATTGAGTAAATGTAATTTTTTAGGACTATTAACATGAAATTAGACATCTCTTCTCTTGGAAACGCTATAGTTGATGTTCAATTTAGCATAGAAGAGAATTTTGTTTCTAAGTTAGAAAAGATGTCAATTCCAAAGGGCTCTATGACATTAATAGAAGCCGAAGAACAATCGAATCTAATTGGTTTATTAAAAAAAGATTATGGGGAGCCCATACTAAGTTGTGGAGGAGCGGTAACTAATTCCATAGTTGCAGCTTCAAATTTTGGATCAGCATGTCATTTAAGTTGTAAAGTAAGAAACGATGATCTTGGTATTTTTTACTTGGAAAATCTTAGTAAAAATAATGTTCTTCACTCTCAAAAAGCTTCAGAATCTGACTTATCAACTGGACAAAGTGTGATAATGGTTACACCTGATGCCGAAAGAACAATGTGTACCTGCTTAGGCATAAGTAGTTTTTTGAGTAGCAATGATCTGGATAAATTAGCTATAAGAAATTCTAAATACCTTTTTCTAGAAGGGTATCTAGTAGCTTCAAAATCAGGTTTACAAGCTTGCTTTGAAGCAATTGAGGTGGCCAAAGCAGCTGGTACCAAAGTAGCGATATCATTATCTGATGCTACTATTGTGAATGCCTTTAGGGAGCAAATGAATTCTTTAATCAAGCTTGGCTGTGACATGTTGTTTTGCAATGAAAGTGAAGCTTGCGCTTTTTCTCAGCATGATGATCTGCTTGAAGCTGAGAATTTTTTAAGAAGTGTCTCATCTCAAAATCTAATAACATTAGGAAAAAATGGAAGTATGATTTGGGATGGAAGTAAACTTGAAAATATTGAAGGATTTAAGGCTAAAGCAGTTGATACAAATGGTGCTGGAGATATTTTTGCCGGTTCAGTTTTACATAAAATTTGTGAAGGACACGATCTAACTTCTTCAGCAAAGTTTGGCTGCTTCGCAGCTTCCAAAAAAGTGGAAAAGTTTGGACCAAGGCTTTCTCAAGAAGAATACAAAACTATTTATGAAGATTTTTCATAATCTTCTAGAAATCAATACGTAAATCTGATAAATTGCGCCGCCTTCTTTGAAGCGTAATACATAATTTAAAGCTAATGGCGGAAAAAAAGAAAAAGACTCCTCGAGTCAATTCTAAGAAAAAAATGATCAACAAAATTGTTAGAAAAGAATCTAGTCCAAAAAAAACAGTTACCAACAGGAAAGCAATTACTAAGAAAGTAATTAAGTCAAAATATCAGGGAGAGGAAGCTTTCTTAGCATCAATTAAACCTTATAAACTTAGCAAAAAAGAGAAATACATGAGTGCCAAGCAAAAGCGTCACTTTAGTAAAATCTTAGAAACATGGAAGCAAATGTTGCAACTCGAACAAGATAGGACTGCAGATAACATTCAAAACAATGGTAATCATTTTGCTGACGAAGCTGATAGAGCTACACACGAAGAAGGTTTTACTTTGGAAATAAGAACAAGAGAAAGGGAGAGGAGGCTATTATCTAAGATAGACCAATCTGTTGAAGACTTAGACAGTGGAGATTATGGGTTTTGCTTAAACCCTCATTGCGGAGTTGAAATAGGAATAAGAAGACTAGAGGCAAGACCAACAGCAAGTCTTTGTATTGATTGCAAGACTCTAGAAGAAATTACAGAAAGGCAACAATACGGTTAACTTTTTTTTCGAGCTTGTTAGCTTAAGAAAAATAAGGATTTAATAAAAAACTCAGTAGTATAATCAGCCTTAAGTAAAAAAGTGCTGATATGGGAACAAAAATCTTAGACCTATCTAGATACAAGAAAGTTCCCAAATTTATAGCTGTAGAGGGGCCTATCGGAGTAGGAAAAACAACCTTAGCAGAGCTTTTGGCAGAATCATTTGGTTATCAAACCTTTTTGGAGAAGCCTTCTGAAAATCCCTTCTTAAGTGATTTCTACAGAAACCCTTCTCAATCGGCGTTAGCTACTCAACTCTTTTTCCTCTTTCAGAGGGTAAAACAAATTCAAGAGCTCAAACAGGGAGATATCTTTAGTCCTATCCATGTATCAGATTTTCTTCTAGATAAAGATAAACTCTTCGCTAAAGTTACCCTGTCTGAACATGAGTTATCTCTCTATGAACAAATTTATGATTACCTGTCTTTAGATCTTCCTACCCCTGATTTAGTTATTTATCTTCAAGCAGAAACAAAAACTCTCTTTAGACGTGTGGTGCAAAGAGGAATAGAGATAGAAAAAAATCTTTCTTTTGATTACTTAGACCTTCTAAATGAGTCCTATAAAGAATTCTTTCTTAATTACGAAAGATCCCCAATTTTGATAGTAAATTCAGAATTTTTAGATTTAGCTCATAGTAAAAATGACTATATTCTTCTTTTAGAAAAATTATTAGACTACTTTAATAACCCTCAAGGAAGAATGATGTATTTTAATCCTTCACCCTCCTTGGCTTAAAAAGGAGAAGCATGCCAAAAGAAGTAGTATATGAAGTTCCAGAGTTCGTAAAGCAAGATGCTTTATTAAGCGAACAAGAATATGAAGAACTTTATGAAGAATCTTTAAATAACCCAAAAGAATTTTGGTCCAAACAAGCAAGCTCTTATCTAGAATGGATTTCTCCTTGGGAAACTGTTTATGAGTCTGATTTTAACAAGGGAGAAGTTAGTTGGTTTAAGGGTGGAAAAATTAATGCCGCTGTCAATTGCATTGATAGGCATTTAGAGAATAGAGCCAATCAAATTGCGATCATATGGGAGGGTGACGATCCTTCTTTATCCAAAGAAATAACTTATCAGCAATTACATGAATCTGTTTGCAGATTATCAAATGTACTCAAAGAGAGAGGTGTAAAAAAAGGGGATAGGGTCTGCATTTATATGCCTATGATCCCAGAAGCAGCCTACGCCATGCTTGCTTGTGCAAGGATAGGAGCTATTCATTCAGTGGTATTTGGTGGATTCTCTCCTGAGTCTTTAAAAGATAGAATTCTAGATTCTGATTGCCAGACAGTGATTACCGCTGATGAAGGACTAAGAGGTGCAAAAAAGATTCCACTCAAACAAAATGTTGATCAAGCTTTGCAAGACTGTCCAAATGTTCATACAGTTTTGATTGTTAAAAGAACAGGTGCGGATATAAAGTGGGTCGATGATAGGGATGTTTCTTATGAGCAAATAACTAACTCTGTTTCTTCAGAATGTCCACCAGAAATTATGGATGCTGAAGATCCTCTGTTTATTCTGTATACCTCTGGTTCCACAGGTAAACCCAAAGGGGTATTACATACTACTGGTGGTTATCTTCTACAAGCTGCGATGACTCATAAACTGATTTTTGATTATCACGAAGGAGATATCTTTTGGTGCACGGCTGATGTTGGGTGGGTAACGGGACATTCCTACATCGTGTATGGACCTTTATTAAATGGTGCCACGACCTTAATGTTTGAAGGAATCCCTACATATCCAAACCCTGCAAGGTTCTGGGAAGTAGTTGATAAACATAAGGTAAATATATTTTATACAGCACCTACGGCTTTGAGAGCGCTTATGGCTCAAGGTGATCAACCTTTAGAGTCAACTTCGAGAGAATCTATAAGAGTTCTGGGAACTGTAGGTGAACCTATTAACCCTGAGGCTTGGGAGTGGTACTACCGGGTAGTAGGAAACAAAAGATGCCCTATAGTTGACACTTGGTGGCAAACAGAAACCGGCGCAATCATGATTAGCCCGTTAGCTGGATCTACTCCTCAGAAACCAGGGAGCGCAACGAAACCTTTTTTTGGAATTGAACCCGCCTTATTAGATGAGAATGGAAACGAAATCAAAGGAGAGGGATCAGGCAACTTAGTTATTAAAAGTAGTTGGCCTTCTCAGATAAGAACAGTATTTGGTGATCATCAGAGGTGTCTAGATACTTATTACGCTCCTTATCCTGGATATTACACTACAGGAGATGGTGCTAGGAGAGATAAAGATGGTTATTACTGGATTACAGGAAGAGTTGACGATGTCCTTAATGTCGCTGGGCACAGACTAGGCACAGCAGAAGTAGAAAGTGCTCTTGTACTCCACGAGACAGTCGCTGAAGCAGCTGTTGTGGGTTACGAACATAGCATTAAAGGCCAAGGAATATATTGCTACGTGACTTTGATGACAGGCATAAAACCAAACGAAGAACTTAAAAGCGAACTTATTGGTCTTGTTGCCAAAGAAATTGGTGCCATAGCTAAGCCTGATATCATTCAGTGGGCTCCCAGTCTCCCAAAAACCAGATCAGGTAAAATTATGCGCAGAATTTTAAGAAAGATTGCAGCTAATGAGATCACTGATCTTGGAGATACCTCTACCCTAGCTGAGCCAAGTGTGGTAGAAGAACTTATTGAAAATAGAGAAAATAGATAATGTCCTTGATAGACCTTATAAATAAAAAATCCATTCTCCCTTCTAGTTCCGAGGCCCTGCCGGGTAGAAGTGAAGAGATGGAAGTTCCTGAAGAACATTTTGTAAAAGGCACTCCCTTAAAGGGACCTTTCCCAGAGGGATATGAAGACGCAATTTTTGGAATGGGTTGTTTCTGGGGAGTAGAAAGAAAATTCTGGGAGACAGAAGGCGTTTATACAACCGCAGTGGGTTATTCGGGAGGAATGACAATGAATCCAACCTATCGAGAGGTTTGCACGGGTTTCACTGGTCATAATGAAGCTGTACTAGTTATCTATGATCCAAAGAAGATTTCCTATGACGAATTATTAATAACCTTTTGGGAACAGCATGATCCTACACAAGGAATGAGACAAGGAGGAGATGTGGGAACACAATATAGGTCTGGGATCTACTATTTAACAGAAGAACAAAAGGACTCATCTCTTAAAACCAGAAATTTATATCAGAAAGAACTTAATAAAAACGGATTTGGATCTATCACCACAGAAATAATTGAAGCTGGTAGGTTTTATTACGCGGAACATAATCACCAACAATACTTAGCTAAAAATCCTGATGGCTATTGTGGTGTGGATGGCACCGGTATCAAGTTAAGTTAACTTTCTTTCCAGAAAAACTTATTTCCTTCTTTGTAGATTCTTTCTTCAGTCTCTAATTTAATTAAGTGAGCTTCAAGAGACCATTTTGCTATAGGAAATAAGGAAGCATCTACATCATCATAAACAGCTTTAACCAAAGAATCTGGATTACCTGACCCTGCTTCTTTAATTGCATTTAATACCTTATTTTCTCTTTCCAGTCTATGATCAATAATCCAATCAGCAACTGAATGTGGATTAGGTAATAGTTCTCCATGACCAGGAGCAATATTTTTGAGATCATAGTTTTTTAGTTTTTCTAAAGAATCTAAATAATCTTGCATATTCCCATCAGGTGGAGAAATAACAACTGTTGAACCATTCATAATATGATCACCGGTAAATAAAAGTTTCTCCTCCAGGAGTAAATAACAGAGATGATTAGAAGCGTGTCCCGGGGTATGAACAACCTCCAAACTGTAACCATCTCTCTTAATAACTTCACCATGAGAAAGAATTTTTTCAGGTTTGAAGGAAGGATCTTGGTTCTCAGTTGTTTTAGTTATAAAACCATAAGCGGGAATATCGATTTTATCTTGCAGAAGTTTAACTCCCGGTGAGTGATCTGGATGAGTGTGAGTTACGAGTATTCGAGCTAAGTTTTCCGAAGACTCAGTGATAGCATCAATGTGCTTAGCTAATGCAGGCCCCGGGTCTATTACAGTTACATCTTCTTTATTACCAACCAAATAAGTGTTGGTTCCTGGTCCAGTAAAAACACTTGGGTTTGCTGCGGTGATTCTTCTTACTAGAGGAGTTACTTGTTGTATTACTTCTTGTTGCATTTGAGATTAATGGTCTTCGTAACCCTTCTCTCCAGGCAACAGACCTACATATTTTCCATCCTTCATAAAGAATTTAGGTTCTATAGTGGCAATATCATAAGGATTTATTGAATTCTTATCCTCTAAAAGCTCTTTGCTGTTGTCATATCCACAAATACTTTCTAAATTTTTCATGGTCGGCATGATCATTAATAATTTTCCTTTCTTTTGTTGTTTCAAAGCTTCCTCGGGCTTAATCCAAACACTGTTAACACTTTCTGACCCGTCGTGTATGGCATCCTGACCTGCTGGCGCTTGAGCAACAAAAAACCGAGTGTTGTACCTTCTTTTCTCAACTTTAGGTGTAATCCAATGAGAGAGATAAGCCAACCTATCAGTGGCCAAAAACAATTCTTCCTTTTTACACATCTCTGCTAAAACAGGTTCGCCTTCATTCAACCTATTCCTGTAGCTTACAAATCTTAGATTTTCTTCTTGATCCTCTGGATCAAAGTTTCTGCTGTCACTCCTGTAAGCGAGTAAAATTCCTGCTTCCTCAAAACACTCCCTTATACAAGCCACCCAATAGGACAATCCTCCTTCTTTAATACCCAATGCTGCTGAAGCTTGTTTATCGCTAGTACCTTTACAAATTTCACTTAAATGGCCTGAAGCATCTTCTAGATCAACTTTACCTCCTGGGAAAACGTATGCTCCGCCAAAGTTAGTTTTTGCAGCCCTCTCTATTAGGAAGACCTCTATACCCCTTTCTTCAACATCCCTAACCAATAAAACAGTTGCTGCAGGTTTTGGTACAGCTGGCTCATCGTTTGGATCAGCCAATCGATGATTAATTTGTTTTAAACGATCATTCATAATTTTCATTATGCTTTAAGCGATTGGTATAGACTACCGAATTGAAAAAAATACGATGACTAAAATTTTTGCTAAAGGAGAGCAAATATGGATCATTTAACTGAAAATTTATTTAAAAAACTAATTTCTGAACCAAAGTCAGAACACACAGTAGAAGTTTTAGATGCCAACATTTATTATCAAAAATGGGGAGAATCTACTAACCCAGGAATTGTGTTGGTTCACGGTAGTGGAGCTCATTCTCACTGGTGGGATTTTATAGCTCCCCTTCTAATGGACCAGTTTGAAGTGAGTGCGATTGACCTTTCGGGGATGGGCGATAGCGATCATCGTGAAAATTATAGTCCAGAAGTTTTTGGTAAGGAAATCCTTGCTGTAGCAGAAGATTCAGGTTTTTTTAACCAAAGATCTTCATCGCCTATTGTGTGTGGGCATAGCTTAGGAGGTTATATGAGTATCCATGCAGCTAACCTTTCATCAGGATCAGTAAAAGGAGTAATAATGATCGATTCCCCTCTCCGACCACCAAATTTTGATTATTCCCATCACCAAAGCAGTGGACCCATTAGGAAAAAAAAGACCTATCCTGATATGGACACCATCTTAGAAAGATTTAGGCTAACCCCAGACCAACCTACAACCTTTTCTTTTGTTCTTGATTACATTGCAAATCATTCGGTAGAGAAAGTTAAAGCAGGTTATGAGTGGAAGTTTGATGATACTTTATTCAAGAAGCTAGGTTTTACTACCATGCCCAAAAATCATGCCTTAGATCTCTCTTGTGCTTTAGGATATATATACGGAGAACACAGTCGTCTGGTTACTGAACCCATTCTTGACTACACTAAATCTAAGCTTAAAAAAGACGCTCCAATGATAGAAATTAAGGGAGCTCATCACCATGTTTTATTAGACAAGCCTATTGAATTGGCTCAATCAATAAAGAAAATTATTAAAGGCTGGTAATTCTTAATTCCTTGGAGGCAAACCCTTTACCATTGTTAGGGAAACCAATGGAGCACCCTTTTTTCTAAACTCGGATAACGCTTGATACTCGGGATCGTTATACCAAGTTTTTGCTGCTGTTTCTGAAGGAAATTTAAATATCACCACTCTTCCGCTTAAAGGACTGTCCCCTTCAAGATGCTCAATTGAATCATCGTAAGTAATGAATTCTCCACCGTGTTTTTTTAGGATGGGAAAGAAACCTTGTTCGTATTTTCGATATGCTTCCTTATCAACAATGTCTAAGTTGGCTATGAAAAATACTTCCACCTCTTCCATAAAATTCTCTTTATGAGGCTCTAACTTCTTTTAATCTCCCATCCATAATAGCTTCAGCATCTGAAACCAATCTGGATACCAGTTCCTCGCATGTAGGTACGTCTTTAACTCTTGCCACCGAGATACCCGCCGACCATATACCCGCTTCAAGATCGCCTACCTCAAAAACTCCCCTTCCCCTTTGTCCTGCTACTAAATCTTTAACGTCTTCAAAAGTTGAAGTCCCAGTTGATTCTATCTCAACTACCTGGTCAGAAATCGTATTTTTGAAAACCCTTGCAGTATTACGCATGGTCCTAAACATTAAGTTCGTAGAGCGTTCATCCGCTTCCGTCATCTTGTCTTTAACATTCTGATGAATTAGAGATTCCTTCGTAGCCATAAATCTTGTACCCATTGCTATACCTTCAGCTCCTAACGCTAGAGCAGCAACTAGACTTTTTGCATCGCTAAAGCCCCCGCAGCCAACAACGGGGATGTCTAAGGCTTCTGCAGCTTGAGGAAGTAAAACTAAAGAAGGAATATCATCTTCGCCCGGATGACCAGCACACTCAAATCCATCAATTGTGACAGCATCACAGCCTACAGACTGCGCCTTCAAGGAATGTCTAACCGAAGTGCACTTATGAATCACCTTAACATCGTATGCTTTAAAGAGTTCCATAAAAGGTTCTGGGCTTCTGCCCGCAGTCTCCACTATTTTTATTCCCGACCCAACTATAGCTTGAGCATACTCTTCGTATGGTGGGGGTGTTATTGTAGGCAATATCGTCAAGTTAACTCCAAAAGGTTGATCAGTCATTTCTCGGGTCCTTTCAATCTCTTTTCCTAAAGCTTCTGGAGTAGGTTGAGTCAAAGCTGTTAGGATCCCCAAAGCCCCAGCATTTGCGACAGCAGAAACCAACTCTCCTGTTCCTACCCATTGCATTCCACCTTGTATGATTGGATGTTTAATCCCAAATAATTCTGTGATTCGTGTCTTAAGCATTTTCTGTCCTCGAATGTTTAAAGGAATAACAACTATAACGTCTCCAAATTATGATGCAACCCAGTTCAATAGTTACGTTCTTAAACAAAAAAAAGATAAAATAACTCTAAGATGAAAAAACTTAACAAGACCTTCCTCTTCATACTTTTTTTTCTTTTCCTGAATTTCATGAGTGCGGATGAATTTAACCGAGGCTTAGAAATTGCTTTAAAAGCAGATAACAGTTTTTCTGGGTACGGAGATAGTAAAACAAACCTTAAGATGCTTTTAAAAGACAGAAAAGGGTTAATTACTGAAAGAGTAATGAAAATGAAACTACTAGAAGTTCCAGAAGATGGAGATAAAAGTTTGATTGTTTTTGACAGTCCCAGAGATGTCCGCGGGGTAGCGGTATTAAGCCATGCCCACAAGACTGGTTCTGATGAGCAATGGCTTTATCTCCCAGCTCTTAAAAGAGTAAAAAGAGTCGCTTCTAAAAACAGAACGGGACCTTTCTTGGGTAGTGAGTTCTCACTTGAAGACCTTTCCTTTCAAGAAGTTGAAAAATTTTCCTACGAGTATCTAAGAGATGAGGTTCTTGAAGGAAAGGAATTCGATGTTATTAAAAGGATTCCTCTTGATCCTTACTCTGGTTATACCAAACAAATTGTATGGGTAAGCAAGATGGACCCTCTAATTCATCAGATACATCATTACGACAGGAAGTCATTTCATTTTAAGACCCAGATTTTTAGAGGGTATAAAAAATATCTCAATAAATTTTGGCGTCCTAATGAAATTCATATGATCAATCATCAAACTAATAAAACAACCACTTTATTTTTTGAAGATATGGCTTTCAACACCGGGTTGTCAGAAAAAGACTTTACTCAGAATAGTCTTAAAAGATCTAAATAAATGATTTCAAACCCTTACAAGAAAGGCTTGCAAGTTGTTTTGGTGTTTCTATTTGTTTTTACTAATACTTCTGTTTTGGCCAAAGCTGAAAGATATGGAGAAGTTTCACTTGAAAATAGATTTTTTGTAGAACAGGGTTTATTTGGACAGGGTAAAAATCATTCTTCTTTCACGCTATCTCCAGAATTTTATTTTGAATCTGAAGACCAAAAAACTTCTTTTACCTTCAAACCAAAAATTAGAAGAGACTCTACAGATGACGAGAGGAATCTTTTTGATATTCAAGATTTGAGTTTAGTTAGAGTAAAGGATTCTTATGAAACAAGGATAGGGATAAGAAGAGATTTTTGGGGAGTAACTGAAACTGTACATAGAGTAGATATCATCAACCAAACTGATCAAGTCGAAAGTTTTGACGGTGAAGATAAGCTGGGTCAGCCAATGATCAATCTATCGGTGGAAAGAGAATGGGGTATTCTTGATCTCTACGCTCTTGTAGGCTTCCGAGAACGAACCTTTGCAGGGGAAAAAGGAAGGTTAAGACTACCTTTTAGTATAGACACAGATTCTGCATTCTATGAGTCCAGTTCAGAAAACTTGAGAACTGATTTTGCTATTAGATGGAGTCAATCTTATCGGAATGTGGAGTTAGCTTTTTCTCATTTTTCTGGGACCTCTAGAGAGCCTGAATTAAAAACTGGGTTAAATGACAATCTAAATTTTAGAGTTCCTTATTATGCAATAATTGACCAGACGGGATTGGAAGTCCTATACATAGTGGGTGAATTAGCTTTCAAGCTGGAAGCCATTAGTAGGTCTGGACAGGGCGGTAGATTTTCAGCAGCAACAACTGGCTTTGAATATACCAAGGTTGGAATATTGGATTCAAGACTGGACTTGGGCTGGATTATCGAACTTAATCACGATGATAGGTATGAAAATTCACCTTTAGCACTGGGAACAAGATTAACGCTTAATGACCTTTATGATTCTCAAATACTTTCTGGCGTTATATGGAATGAAGAAACTGGAGAAACAAATGTTTTCGTGGAAGCTTCAAGAAGAGTCAGGAATTGTTGCAGGCTCTCTTTTGAATCTGTTTATTTTAATGAAGGGAGTAATTCAAACACCGCCCAAAAAATGTTTGAATATTTTAAACAAGATGATTTTGCCAGGTTTGAATTTATTTACTTCCTAGGTAATTAAAACTATGGAAAAGTTACTTAATCTTAGATACCTGGCCGAAACTATTATCCGCTTTAGATTTCTATCGATTATATTTTCTCTCTTAATTCTTGCAGTATTAGTTCCCGGACTTTCAAAAATACATTTTAATCCTGATGTTAATAGTTTTTTTCCGGAAAATGATGAATTAACAGCTTCCCACCTAAAAATAGAAGACACCTATTCTTCCATGGACAATGTAGTAATTGCTATAGGAGTAAAAGAAGGAACTGTTTTTACTCATGAAGTATTATCCTTAATTGAAGATTTAACAGAAAAGGCTTGGAAAACGCCCCATTCTCTGAGGGTTGATTCTTTATCAAATTACTCTTATGTCTCTGCTAATGGAGACGACTTATATATTGAGCCGTTTATAGAAAATTCTATTTCTTATGATCTTCAGACCATCAAACAAAAAGAATTAGTTATTGAAAAGGAAGAGCTTGCTTACGGCGCAATTATTTCTAAAGATAAAAAAACCACTTTAATCAACATAGTCTTTGATCCTCCAAGGAATGACATAGAAAGCGAATATCAGGAATCAATAAATTACTTGCTGGGTTTTTTAGAACAGGCAGAAAAAAATCATCCTGAACTTGATCTGATAATTTCAGGGATTGTTTATATGGAATACCTCAGTCCGCAGTTGCTTAAAGCACAAATGCCCCAGTTAATGCCCTCTGCTATTTTAGTGATTTTATTAACACTTTTTTTACTTTTGAGAAGCCTAGTAGCTGTTGCTGGTTCTTTCTTAGTTATTCTAATCAGTGTTGCAAGTGCAATGGGATCTATAGGTTTTATGAGTGGAGATATAGCCCAACCTTTCATTATGGTCCCTATCTTGATTGCAACTTTAGCAGTTGCTGATTGTGTGCATTTATTCTCCTTATATTTCCAGAATTTAAACTCTTCTAGAAAAAGTAAAGACGCAATCATTGAGAGCCTTACTTTAAATTTACAACCCCTTTTTCTAACCTCTATAACAACAGCCATAGGATTCTTGTCTCTCAACTTAGCTCCCATAGAGCCCTTGAGGGGTATTGGTAATGGAGTGGCTGTAGGAGTATTTTTAGCTTTTATATTTACTGTTTTTTTATTAGCCCCACTTGTAAGTTTTTTCAATGTGAAGCAATCTAAAAATATAGAATTTCAAAAGAAACTTGCAAAAAAATTAGGAGAATTCAGTGTTAATAATTATAAGAAATTATTAGTAATCGTACCTGTTATTTCTTGTTTCTTAATAGCCTTCATACCATTAAATAAAACAAACGATAATCCCTTAAAATTTTACTCTGAAAGATATACCAGTATGGCCGCTGACTCTGAATGGTTAAGTGATAGGTTGGGGGGTACCTTTCCAGTAAGTTATGAGTTGACCAATGATGAGGGCATGGTATCTGACCCTAAATTTCTCTTCGAAGTAGACAAGTTTTCAGAATGGTTGGCTTCAAATGAAGAGGTATTGCACGTTAACTCGCTTTCAAAAATTTTGAAGAATCTTAATAAAACCCTTCATGGCAATGACGAAAAATGGAATATCATTCCAAGAGAATCTGATCTAAGCGCTCAATATCTTTTTTTCTACGAGATGTCGCTGCCCTTTGGACTAGATTTAAATAACTCAATTAGCCAAGATAAAAAGTCAATTAAGCTGGTTGCTTCTTTAAAGGACATGGGGTCTTTGGAATACAGAAAGTTTGATCAAAGGGTAAATGAATATTTGTTAGAAAATATGCCCAAAGATATGGTTTCTATGGGCACAGGCATTAGGCCTATATTCGCCTTTATGACGAATCAATTAGTCTCTCAGCTTTACTATGCCCTTGCCGTAGGCCTAGTTTTAATAACTGCAACTATTATTCTATTCTTTAGGTCCTTTCGATATGGAGCTTTAACCGTAGTAACCAATATCTTGCCCATTGGGGTGGCCTTCGGTATTTGGGCTCTAGTAAGTGGTGAAATTAGTATGCTAGTAGGTCTTGGGATGGGAACCACCTTGGGAATAATTGTAGATTTCACGGTGCACTTTCTAAGCAAATACCTGCATGCAAAAAGAGAGAAAAACCTTAAAGCTGAAGAGGCCGTACTCTATGCTTTTGAAACTGTAGGTTTTGCTTTAATCATTACATGTATTAGTTTAAGTTTGGGCTTTTTAGTTTTATTACTAGCTTTCTTTTTACCACTTCATGGGTTTGTACTTTTTTCTTCAATCGCATTCGTCTCAGCGTTGGTGATTGATCTTCTCTTGTTTCCTGCCCTATTAATAACTTGGGATAAAAGATATTCTTAATAACTTCAGGAGGAACCATTAATGAATGAAAAAGCTTCAAGTGAATTTAACTATGAAAAGAAGTACCTAGAGATTTTAGAGAAGAAAATGGCTTTTGTTGATGAAGGTCAAGGAGATCCAACGGTGTTTTTGCATGGGAATCCAACTTCGTCGTATCTATGGCGAAATATTATGCCTTATGCTGAAGATGCCGGTAGGATTATTGCTCCCGACTTAATAGGTATGGGAGACTCAGAAAAGCTCGAGAATTCTGGGCCTGACAGTTACACCTTTCAAGAACACGCTAAATATCTTTACAAACTCTTTGAAGAATTGGAATTAGATAATGTCAATTTAGTAATCCACGACTGGGGTTCTGCTTTGGGGTTTAACTGGACAAGATTAAATCCTGAAAAAGTAAAAAGCATTACTTACATGGAAGCCATAGTAGGCCCAATAGAGTCTTGGGAAGATTGGCCTGAAAATGCCAGGAATATTTTCCAAGGATTCAGATCAGAAGATGGAGAAGAGTTGGTTTTAGAAAAAAATATATTCGTTGAGAGAATATTGGCAGGTGATGGTGCTTTAACAGAAGCAGAAATGAAGACTTATATGAAACCATTTCAAAACCCAGGTGAAGACAGGAGACCAACACTAACCTGGCCTAGACAGATTCCGATAGCGGGAGAGCCTGAGGAGGTTGTAAAAATAGCTTCCTGTTACGAATCATTCTTAGCTGAAAGCAATATACCAAAACTATTTATAAATGCGGAACCGGGCTCAATACTGGTTGGCAAACAAAGAGAAAAGGCAAGACTTTGGCCCAACCAAAAAGAGGTTACTGTCAGGGGTGGACACTTCATTCAAGAAATTTCTCCCCATGAAATTGGAGGCCATTTAAAGGAATTCCTAGCTAGTCTTGACTGAATTATTTACTGCTGACTAACTTAAAAGTTAGTAGAGCTGCAGGAATCAAAGCCAAAGAACAGAATAAGAAAGAGCCTGAAAAGCTATAAGCTTCCATTAAGCCTGGTGCTATTTGATTACCTGTAGCGTTTGAAAGGTTTAGTAATGCCATGAATATACCAAAATTAGTAGCACTAGACTGAGAGGTACAAAGCGACATAAAGATTGCGAACATAGAAACTGAAATAGCTGCCCCAGTCATATCTAAAGCAAAGATAATTAAATGAGCATAAGAGTTTGTGATCTGATCTACATACAATCCTAAGAGGCCATAAACTACTATTTGAATACTTATGAAAAGAAAAAGTAATAGATGTCTTTGATAATAAGTTCCTAACAACCCTATAAGCAGTCCTGTTGCTCCCCCTGCTAACAAGCTCCAAGTTCTTACATTGCCTATCATTTCTCCTGTCCACTTAAGTTCCTCAAGAAAGAATTTGTTATAAACAGGTTCAAATACTCCTAAGCCAAGGTTAATAAATAAAATAAATACGATAGCCCATCTAGCTCTAGAATCATCAAAGACTTTAACAATTTCTTTTAATAAATCTAAAGGAGGTAAAAAGTTCTTTTTGAATGATAAAGATTCATAACCAACCTTGAAATCAAGCTCCTTAGAGTTGAGTGGAACTAGAAAAATTATCATCATGATAACTACCAGAACAGCTACTCCTGCAGAAATACCATAGGTAAAGAAAAGGGCAGTGCCTAAAAACATGCCAACAGCATTTCCAACTATTTTACTACCCCACATCAAACCATTGGCCTTACTTAAAGTTATTTCATCTAAGCTATCGGCTGCCAGAGCATCAGTAGATAAATCAAGGAAAGCTATAGAAAAATTTACTGTCATAACAACTAGACCCATTGAGGAAATGGATAACTCGGGGCCCAGCAGAATCAACAATAACAAAAGAATAATTGTGACTATCTGACTAGATAGAATCCAAAATCTTCTTCGTCCTAATCTTCTAATGGTAAAACAGTCTATTAAAGGTGCAAAAAGACCTTTAAAAATCCATGGCAAAAGTAGAAGGAAAGAAAAATTTGCTAATTCAGCTACCGTAGCACCCTGAGAAGCGTAATAGGTGTTAAGTGCAAAAAATAAGAATCCATTGGGGAGGCCTTGAGCAAAATATAGATTTGATAGACAGAATAGATGCCAGGGTGATCCAGCACTTAAAGTTCTATTTTCATAAGAGAAATTAAACACTTTGGTATTTATCGTTTTTAATCAAATAAATCTTTAATTAATTTATAAGATTTAGTTTTGGCATCAAAAGGTTCACAAATTGTAATTATTTTTAACTCCTCTGGATCTACTTTCTTAATTAAAGGCTTTAGTCTTTCATAAATAGTATCTTGAGATCCAACAAATGGTCTTGTTTCTCCTTTACTCAGAGACTCTATATTTATTTCGCTGAGAGCCTCCTCTGTTAAAGGAAAGCTAGAAGCTTTTCCTGACTGGACTCTTCTTCTCCAAGCAGAAGCGCTTGCAGATAGTCTTAAGGCCTCTTCATCACTTTCAGCGCATATAGCAAAAATACCAACACTTATTTTTGGATCTTTAGAAAATACAGAAGGTTTAAAGTTTTTTCTGTAACGATCTGCTAAATGAAGACAATCTTGTTCAATAAAATGAGCTAGAGACATGGGCAAACCAAAAAGGGCTGCTAAGTCAGCTCCGTTTTCAGAAGAAACTAAGAGCCATGTCTCAGGTAAGCTGCCTAAACCAGGAGTTACATCTACTGATTCAAAAGCCTCTGTTTCGGGATTCTCTCCTATCAAAAAAGACTTTAAGTCATTCATTTTTGTTGTAAAAAATTCAGGACCAGTGGTCTTAGAACCGTAAGCTAATGCCCCAGCTTGAATGGGATTGCTTCCAGGAGCTCTTCCTAATCCTAGATCTATCCTTCCAGGATATAAAGATTCTAAAAGTCTAAAATTTTCTGCAACCTTGTAAGGACTGTAATGCATCAACATAACCCCTCCCGAACCTATTCGAATAGAACTGGTCTCGTTAGCTAAGGACGGAATAAAAATTTCGGGAGAACAGCCCGCAAAAGAATCAGAACCATGGTGCTCAGCAACCCAAAATCGATGCATGCCAATAGAATCACAGAATTTAGCTAGCTCAATGGTCTCTCTAATTGCTGAGTTTGCATTTGTGTTCGAAAAAATTGGAGACTGATCAACTGCACTTATCTTCACTTTTTAAGGTCCTAAAGGCTTATCATTTACGATCTGATCTAAATATTCAGACATTCCATATCCAACTTGCCCTTTGTA